>QRFC01000722.1_pt1 | contig 30405 bp, 43 predicted proteins | sample 1861061 | NCBI WGS metagenome assembly QRFC01 (sample SAMN09711282, study PRJNA482702) | Human gut metagenome, whole genome shotgun sequencing project.
TCTCAATGTACGCGGTGAGGGAAACAAGGGTCTTAACGGCGGCCCCGCAGGTGATCTTCATGTTGTTGTAAATGTCAGACCGCACCCGTTCTTTGAACGTGACGGCTTTGATGTTTGGTGCGAGGTCCATGTAAACCTCGTTCAGGCAACCTTGGGTGATACGCTCATGGTTCCGACGCTTGACGGCAAGGTTAAATATGATATCCCCGAGGGCACGCAGCCCGGCTCTGTATTCAGACTCAAGGGCAAGGGTATTCAGAATATTCGCAGCAAGGCGAGGGGAGACCAGCTTGTCAGAATTATTGTCGATATTCCGACCAAGCTCAATTCCGAGCAGCGCGAAGCTTTGCTTAAATTCAATTCGCTGATGGGCGGTTCAACCCCGACGGGCGAAGAGAAGAAGGGCTTCTTCGGCAAAAAAAGAAAATAAAAACGCAAAACGCAGTCAAGGCAAATGAACTTGATTGCGTTTTGTTGTTTAAAATATTGTTATTTATAATTCAATGTGTTCCGCTGCTTTGCCGACCGTGGCGGTGATTTTAACTGTTCCGCAGCCATAAAAAAGTGATGTAGCAACGGTCATTGCATTGAAAATTGTATGATGAGGACGCAGACTGTGTGCCCGTCAAAGCAGGAATGAATGTAAGAGAAGGGTTCATCCTCATAACGAAAGTATTTTCAACATAAAATATAAAGCCACGGCTTTTATTTCCGCAGCTTTTATAAATTCCGATTATGTTTATTTTCAGGAAAAAAATAAAGTCGGGATAAATCCCGACTTGGTGACCCGGACGAGAATTGAACTCGTGTTACCGCCGTGAAAGGGCGGTGTCTTAACCTCTTGACCACCGGGCCATATGGTAGCGGCAGTGGGATTCGAACCTACGACCAATCGGGTATGAACCGAGTACTCTAGCCAGCTGAGCTATGCCGCCATATGTGTGTCACTCTTATTATTTCCAAGCGACTTGCTAATTATATAGCATAGAATGGAAATTGTCAAGTACTTTTTTGACTTTTTTTAAGATATTTCCTGAAGATAGGTGTAAGTAATATAAATATGTAAAAAAACGTGTAATTTGTAACATTTGTGTCAATTTTAAAAAAAGAGGATTGAATAAAAGCGCTATCGGTGATATAATCTAACACGGTAATATTTTGCCGAAATAAGTCATGGAGATGTATTGTCAGTAATGAAAAGGGATTTTATAGGGAAAACGGTTTTTTTGGTGGCATTTGTAGTTATTCTTGTTGTTTCCGTGTACGGATTCAGCGGAAAAATGATGCAGGAAAGACATGATGCACAGAACAAAACGAGCGAAACGACATCAGACAAACAAACAGATAACAATGGTTTAAAAACAACCGGGAAAACGACGGAGATAACAACCGAGAAAACAACCGAGCCTGAGGAAAAGGGTGAATGGAAGCTTCCGAAAGCAACGGATAAGCTTGTGTGCTTTACCTTCGATGACGGTCCTTATGCTCCGGTCACGAATAAAATTCTCGATACCTTGGAAAAATATAACGGTAGGGCGACTTTCTTTGTTGTCGGCGACAGAGCGGATACATATTCCGATGAAATTATAAGAGCCTCAAAAATGGGCTGTGAGATAGGCACTCATACGTATTCTCATGTTAATCTCAACAGACTTTCTGTTCCCGAGATGCAAAAGGAAATCAAAAAATCATGCGATGCTATATCAAAGTATACCGGAAAAAAAGTCAAGGTTCTCAGACCTCCCGAGGGTGCTGCGAACGACACGGTCAAAGCTAATGTCGGTATGCCTATGGTTTTGTGGAGCGTTGACTCGCGCGACTGGGATTACAGAAACGCCGACAAGGATTATCAGACCGTCATGGACAATGTTTTTGACGGAAGCATTGTTCTTATGCATGATCTTTATCCTGAGACGGCAGATGCCGTTGCAAGGCTTATTCCCGAGCTTGCAAAGCAGGGATATAAGTTTGTTACATTTTCCGAGCTTATGAAAATCAGGGGAGTGGATGTTGAACCCGGTGAAAAGTATTTCAGCGCAACGCCGCAGACACCTGCTGAGGAAAGCGATAATGCCGGTTGAGAGACCGACCGGGATTATAAATAGAATATTTTTAGAAAACGGAGGACGGTATATGAGATTTTTTGATGAACTTTCCGCTTATGACAATGAGGTTTATTCGGCATGCGAAAGCGAGCTTGAACGCCAGCAGCGCAACATTGAACTTATTGCTTCTGAGAACATAGTCTCAAAGGCGGTCTTACTTGCTGCGGGAAGCGTTTTGACAAATAAATATGCCGAAGGCTATCCGTCAAAGAGGTATTACGGCGGATGTCAGTGCGTCGATGTTGTTGAAGAAATCGCCCGTAACAGAGCGAAGGAGCTTTTCAAAGCGGAGCATGTCAATGTTCAGCCGCACAGCGGAGCAAATGCAAACCTTGCCGTATTTTTTGCACTGCTTAATCCCGGCGATACCGTCATGGGAATGAATCTTCAGCAGGGCGGACATCTTTCACACGGTTCTCCCGTAAACATTTCGGGCAAGTATTTTAACGTTGTACCTTACGGCGTTGATGAAGCAACTGCAAGAATCGATTATGACGAGATGGAGCGAATCGCTCTGGAATGTAAGCCGAAGCTTATTGTTGCCGGAGCAAGCGCATATTCAAGAGTAATTGACTTTCCTCGCTGCCGTGAAATTGCCGATAAGGTCGGCGCATATCTCATGGTCGATATGGCTCATATTGCGGGACTGGTTGCCGCAGGAGTTCATCCTTCGCCCGTACCGTATGCCGATATCGTAACCACCACCACTCATAAGACACTCAGAGGACCGAGGGGCGGCATGATCCTTTGTAAAGAACAGTTTGCAAAGCAGATTGACAAGGCCGTTTTCCCGGGAACGCAGGGCGGACCGCTTATGCATATTATCGCCGCAAAGGCGGTTGCACTCGGTGAAGCACTGACAGAGGAGTTCAAAAACTATCAAAAGCAGGTTGTTAAAAACGCCGCAGTTCTTGCAGATGAGCTTATGAAGCACGGAATTGATATTGTTTCCGGCGGAACGGACAACCATCTTATGCTGCTTGACCTTCGCAATAAGGGCATCACGGGCAAGGAGCTTGAGCACAGACTTGATGAGGTTCGTATCACCGCAAACAAGAACACGATTCCAAACGATCCGCAAAGTCCGTTCGTTACAAGCGGACTGAGAATAGGAACACCTGCCGTTACAACAAGAGGCTTCAAGGAGCCTGAAATGGAGCTTATCGCAGGTTGGATAAGCGATATCATCAATGACTTTGACGGAAATAAGGACAGAGTCCTCAACGAGGTTCAGTCCCTTTGCGAAAGGTTTCCGCTCTACAGTGAATAAGTGAATAAATAAAAGCACTGCCGCAACTGAATGTTGCGGCAGTTGGTTTATACGATATTGTACATGATGCAGAAATATTATAAAAACCGTGGAGCGGAAACCGACCCTCCGAAAAAGTATGATTTTATATTTCTTTGCCGAGAATTTTTGCACTCTTGCAAAGCTTTTTGATTTTTATATATTCATTTTTGCCCGGGCAGATGTCGTAAATTCCGAGTGTGGAAAGCACATACCATGCCGCCGTTGCGCCGTTGTCCTCATCGCCGGGGAAGCCGTCGTCCGTGTAGTCGAAAGCCTCCTCGCAGAGCTTCTTGACCCAATATTCACTCTTTTCTTTCTCACCGAGAGCGGCAAACAAATAGGGAAGATGGAAGCTTGGCTGATTGGAAATTGCACACTGACCGAAATCGACCGCCGCCATCTCCGCCATTTCGTGAATTTCAGAGCCGTAGCCGCTCGTACAATAAATCGGCGGAGTTGCGAAAAGCTCGTCAAGCTTTTCAATCAGCTTGTCCTTGCCGCCGTAAAGCTCGGCAAGTCCGTCAATATCGTGCGGAACGGAAAACGATGACTGCCATGCGCTGCCCTCGGTGTATTCGTCCGCCCAGTCGAAGCAGTCAAACGGTTCTTTGAATTTTCCGTCCGTCATTTTTGCTCTCATAAAGCCTGATTCGGGGTCGAAAAGATTTTTGTAATTTTTTGAACGCTTCATGTATTCGTCAACGATTTCATTCCTGCCGAGCACCTTCGCAACCTGTGCTATGCAATAGTCGCCGTATGCCGCATCAAGGGTGAGGTTGACGCAGTTGTTGTCAATAATATCTGCCGGAACGTAGCCGTACTTTACATATGCTTCCGCTCCTGTTCTGCCAAGGTCGGGATGGTGTGAATCGTGATTTGCATGACGGAGCATACCTTCAAGCGCCGTTTCAAGAAGCTCACCGCCGATGATTCCCTTAACTGCGGCATCGGCTATAATTGCATCAAGCAGGGTGGAGGGCATACAGCCTCTCTCACCGATTGACGGCCATCTCGGAAGCCAGCCGCCCTCTTTATAGTCAACGATAAAGCCCTCGAGCATCTCGGCATATTCTTTCTTTGCAATCATTGCAAAAAGCGGAAATTCCGTTCTGTATGTGTCCCAAAAACCGTTATCGGTGTATCTCACACCGTTTTTTGTGCTGCCGTCAAACGGGCAATAATGAAGCTTGTTGCCGTCCTTGTCAATTTCATATGCCTTGTGCGGAAAAAGCCCCGTTCTGTACATACAGGAATAGAATGTTTTCATTTGCTTTTCGTCAACAGGGTCGATCTCGATTCTCGATAGATATTCGTTCCAGATGTCATTACCCATTGAATGAAGCTCGTTGAAGCTTTTGCCTTCGCAGTCCTGCTTCATGTTTTCAAGTGCCTGCTCAAAGCTTATGTATGACGAGGCAATATCGGCTTCAACCGATGTGTCACAAAGTGCGGCATGAATAAACTCGCCGTCCTTTTTGTAGGATTTCTCCGGGTCAAGCTTTGATTTGAACTGAACAATAAGATAGGTTTTGAAGCCCTCGTGAAAAGCTCCTCTCGCACCGTCGGTTGTGCAAAGCAGACGGTTGCTTTCAAAATCAAAATCAAATGTATAGCTGCCGAAAACGGGGAAAACAGTGAAGTACGGAGTTCTGCCCTCGGGATAGGTGAGCTTTATTTTACAGCTTCGCTCGGCGGGAGTAAGTTCAAAATCAGTCCTCGAACGAAGAAAACGGAATTTCATATATGTCGGTGTCATAACTGCGTCCTCCGGACGGAAGCTCGACCATGCACTGCCGACAGAGTCCCTGACTTCACCCGTTTGCGGAGTGAAAAGAAAAGTTCCGTAGTCGGAAATCCACGGGCTCGGCTGATGAGTGAGCCTTATGCCCTCAAGACTGCGGTGAGTCGGGTTGTAGAACCAGCCTCCGTCATATTCGGTCTGAGCCGAATAGCCTGCCATTGCGAACGGGAGCTGAACAAGGGGCAGTGTATTTCCGTTTGAAAAACGTCTGACGGAATTTGTGCCCTGTTTTATGTTAACATATTTCAAATAATCCATGATTTTTCCTCCGAATTTATCGTGTTCAGCTCATTGTATCATATCGCCTTTTCGAGCGCAAGACAAAAGCCTCAAATTACAGAGTTTTTTGTAATTTGAGGTTTAAATATAATTCTTTAATTATTCAATTGTGCCGGAGGTTGCCTTAAGATACATACTGTCATCGGTAACAAGCTGAAACCGTTCGTTCTTGTTCGTGTCACTCCAGCCGTTTTTCGCCATATATATTTCATCCTTCTCGGTGTCATAAATTCTTTCAAGACCGAGTGTCGCATCACTCTGCTTTTGGCTTATTATATCCTGACTTGTGTTTCGCTTTTCCCACGAGTCCATAATTCCGTCGGAAATACTGCTTAGCTCATTCCTGATTTGCATTGCGTTTGCCGTGCTCTCATTGCTTTGTTGGATTGCGCTGTTGACATAGCTCTGCGAATAATCAATCGAGCTGAGTGATTGGCAAAGAATATCCTTCCATTCAATAAGTGAATTTTCTTCGCAGGTGATTGCCGCAATGTTATAAGCCATATAATAGCCGGCGTCAATTCCGAAGCCACTCATCATATTGCCTGCGAAATCTATTATATCCGCCGTGAAAAGGCCCTCTCCCTTGGTGCCGGCTGCATCGGTGAAAGTAGCACGGAGCAGGGCGGGACTGATTGCCTGCGATTTCATGTTGCTGTTACTCGCAAAGCGTTCAACGCTCTTGAACGACCCGAAGCTCGGAAAGTCGAAGCTTGAATAAGTTGGTTCATATGTCTTGACAAGAGAGACGTATGAATTAAAAATCTTAAAGAAGTTTTCAGTCGACGGAGAGGAGAGAACCGGTGCGTCAGCCATCATGTTATAGTTTCCGCCGTACATTTGATATGACTGCCGATAATAATCCTTACCCGTCTCACTGTGAAGGAGCGGTTGAGCCTTGAGCAGGAAAAACACCTGATTTATGGGGTTCTTGGGGTCGGTTACACGGATTGCATGGAACATTCCGATTCCTCCGGCAGTAACAGACCAACCCTCCGGAATTTTCATTGAAAAGTCGGATGTTTTGTAGTCGACAAGCTTTGCTTGCTTCGCCTCTGACGGGGTGATTTTTACATCGCTGACCTTTGCCGCGGTCGTTGTATCGCCGGAAGGTAAGGACTTGTCGTCGGCTTCCTTTTTGCCGCAGGCGGAAAGCGAAAAAATCATCAAAGCCGCAAGCAAAATTGCAGTAATTCTCTTTTTCATATGTATCATATCTCCCTTCGATAGTTTCCATAATTGCATTATACAGGATATTTTGATAAAAAGCAATATACGATATTTCTAATTTAAATTTTTCGGCTTAAATTAAAATTGAAAAGGAATCAAAAATACGGTTCAAGACAAAAAGAAAAACCGTTGACATAAAGCTCAAGGCCTATTTATCAACGATTTTTGGTGGAGACGGACGGGATCGAACCGTTGACCTCTTGAATGCCATTCACAAAAATAAAAGGTAAAAAACGTTGATATTACGTCGTTTGTGGCTTTTTTGACTGACACAATGACTGACATCAACCTTGATTGTCGAGAAAACTGTTAAGTTTATCGATATTTTTATTCTTGAATTGCGAATCAAGATGAGTGTAAATATCAAGTGTGGTTTGTATTTTTGAGTGCCCCAGCAGCTCTTTTGCGGTAAGCACATCGACACCGGCATGGTATAGGATCGTAGCGTATGTGTGCCGTAGCCAGTGCGGTGTAAAGTCAGGCATCAGCGGATTAGCTTCCTGCAAAGCACAGATATAAGACTGCCACGTTCTACGCCATGTAGTTAAGCTCATATATGTACCTTTTTGGGTGCAGCATACAATATCAGACTTGGCTTTGGCCTTACACTCTTTTAAATACCTGGAGAGGGCAGAGGGGATATTTACAATTCTAACTGAGCTTTTAGTTTTGGCGCCATCTTTAATGTTAATCTGATTAGTTATGATTTCGGCACTTTTATTTATTGATATAATACGATTATTAAGGTCAATATCATTCCACGTTAAGGCGAGGAGCTCGCCGCGCCTTAAACCGGCATACATCATTATCATTGCCGATAATTTACACGGGTGTTCAACGGCAAGAATTGTTTTGCGCTCAGATTCGTTCAAGGCTCGTCTTTTTTGTGAGGTTTTGTCTTTTGGCAAGAAAACTGATATTGCAAAATTAAAGTCTGTCAAACGGGCTGAGATTGCATAATTTGCAACCTGTAACGCTGTCGATTTAATGGCAATAAGCGTTCGGTGACTGCTCGGCTTTCCCGTATTTGGATTCATCTTTGCGGAACGGTCAATTATTTCCTGTAAATCACTGGGAACAAGTCGGCGGATGTCTTTATTGCCGATATATTGATTAATATGTTTAAGACACGACCTGTATTGCACGACCTGAGAACGGCATACGGCGTTTTCTTTTGTTTTAAGCCAGCGTTCCGCAATTTCGGAAAAAGTTGATGTCTCGGATATGTCAAGCCCTTTTTCCAAAGCTCGACGCACTTCATCGGCTTTTCGGTCAGCTTCTTTCTGCGTTTTGCCATACACGCTTTTGTATTTTTTCTTACCGTCAACTGTTCCGAGATAGACTTGTACAGCGATTCGACCATCGGATCGGGTTGCATTTGACTTTCTTGGCATAAAAAATAACCGTCCTTTCAAAAAAAATGATTGCAAAAACCTGAGAAAGGCGGTATAATGTAGCCACAGCCTTTCTTTTGGTGGTTCGAGAGATTGGATGTATTGCCGTTCGGTGCTGGAACACCGGACGGCGTTTTTTGTTTATTTATGGTGGATAGTATGTTCCTAATCCATGACGGCATCCCTCATGAAACAGACCTTGTGCCATTGCCTCAGATAGCAACATATAATTTCCATCTTTTCTTGTGCCGCCTGAATATACATCATCAATTAGAATTTTATTCTCAAATTTTTTGCATATATCACACGATCCCCCATGGCGAGAAACTATAACAAGATGTTCGCCGAGTTGTTTCCTTAACTTGCCGTCTCTTGCGAGAGCTTGAGTGGCAGATACTTTATTATAGCCTGATGTGCCAATACTTTTTGACGTGGTATGCAAGGGCTTTACGACTTTGAGTTCTTTAGAAACATTTTCAAAATCCGTAGACAAAGTATCAAGGGCGATTTTCACAATCTCTGCACAAACATATACGTCTGCTTCTGCACGGTGCAGTGATGATGTGTCAAAATCTAAAGATTTAGCGATCGTACCGAGCTTATAATCGGGAAGGTCGGGAAACAGTTTCTTTGATATAGACATGGTATCAATGTAATTGTATTGAACGACTTTTCCTTGCCGTTGTGCGGCGATTTCAAGAAATCCTATATCAAAGTTAACATTGTGACCTATTACTATGCTATCTCCGATAAAGTCAATCAAATTTGGAATAGCAACGTCGGCTTTCGGAGCTGATTTTACCATTTTATTAGTGATATGGTTTACAGCTGTTGATTCGGGAGGAATACGAAGCAACGGTTTAACCAAAGTGACGTATTTCTCTTTTTCAATGCCATTTTCAAATCTTATAGCAGCAATTTCAATTATGCTGTCAAAAACTTTATCTAATCCGGTAGTTTCAAAGTCGAGGATTACAAAGTCTTTTTGGCAAACGTCATACCATTTGCGGGTAAAGATACTTACAATCTTTGAACGCTTGTCGTAAGAAACATTTTTCAACTTGTCAATTTTGCTTATGTATTTGTATGAAGAGTTTGCACTCGTCGGATCTATATATCCGTTTTTTGAAACATTTCCGCTCTTTTTGCTCTTTGCAATACCTATTGCAACCCCAATAATGACGAGTATAATCAATAAATACATAAAATCGTCCTTCCCTGATTTTTAGCGCACACTTTTAATTAACCAATACTTACCTGTGGATTTTACACTTTGCTTCACTTAAAATTTTAAGTGAGGTGATTTTTTATGAATTATAAAGAGTATCAAAACGCGCGAGATGCCGTATGGAAACTGTTGATAAACGAGAATATAACGGAACTTCCGATAAGCATGACCGGACTGTGTAAAAAGCTCGGTGTTGTGGTATATACCTACAACCCTAAAGATGACAACCTCGGATCATCTATGTTTATTGATGGTGTACCGACAATCTTTGTAAAAAGCGATATGACGATTGAACGACAGCGTTTTACAGCCGCCCACGAACTGGGTCATATCATCTTGGGCCATGTGGGAAAATACGAGCTTGTGAACAGAGAGCCTACACCGCAAGACAACCCGATTGAACAAGCAGCAAACGTATTTGCAAGCCGTTTGTTAGCTCCGGCATGTGTCTTATGGGGCTGTAATATACATTCTTCAGAAGATATTCAGCAACTTTGCAAGATAAGCAAAACATCTGCCGAATATCGAATGCAGAGAATGGAAGAACTCTATAAGCGTAATAAATTCTTAACATCGCCGCTCGAACGTGACGTATATTCACAATTTCAGCCTTTTATTGAAAAGAACAGGCATTAAAAATCCTCGCCGAAGGTTTCATTTTCAATAGCTTCTTTTTCGCTATCATTCATCACACGTTTTTCAGCTCCGCCGCCTTTTTCTTTTCGGGCGGCGGTTAATCTTTCCGCTGTAAAAACGTCTGATTCAAGACCAAGCAATTTATCAACAGATAATTGCATTTCAGGGTGACTGCGATAGGCAAGAATGAGCTCTGACTCGTGTTCAGATAAGTCAAAACTGTGCTTAGGAATTGGACTGTTTGAACTATTCAAATAGTCCATCGAAACACCGAATATTTTAGCTAAACAAGAAATAGTATAAACAACTGGCGTTTGAAAGCCTGTTTCCCATTTGCTTATCATTACTCTATCAACCTTTAGACCGAAGCGATTATTAAGTTCGTTGGATAAATCTTGTTGAGTCATTTTATTCTGCTTTCTTAAATCTCTTATTTTTTCGCCAAGCACAATACTCACCTCGAGAACAATATATCACATGTTAGTCGAAAAAGCAACATTTTTTTGAAAAAATCTCAAAAAAGTGTTGACAACGACACTTTGAGGTGCTATTATGTATGTGTCGATAACGACACGAACGGAGGTGAAAATATGAATAGACAATTGGTACACCCCGAATATTATGCCGTGCATGCGTATCAGATTTTAGCAAGAAAAACTGATAAAGAAACTGCAGAGGCTTTGGGAATATCCGTAAGAACATATAAGGATAAAAGGAAAGGATATAGTGATTTCAAACCTGGCGAAGCTGCTTTGTTATGTCAACTTTTTAATGTTTCTATGGATAAACTTTTTATAACTTAAATAGTGTCGATGACGACACTCGATTTTTTCTTGAAATCACTATTAGAAATAGGAGGTGTGAGATGAAACCAAGAGAAAAGATTATTAACCGTCGCAAGGAAAAGGGATTGACGTCGAAAAGGGTATCAGAGCTTATCGGCATTACTCAAGGCGGTTACAGTCACATTGAATCAGGCAGTCGTAATCTGACTATGCCGGTCGCAAAAAGGCTTGCAAAGGTGCTTGATATGCACTGGACAGAATTCTTTGAGGACTGATTCGACAAAACGAAAATAATTCACATTATCAAGGAGTGTCAATTATGAAAAACGGTAATCACACTCAGAACGGCAATACAACCATTATGAACCACCAAATTAACACGGAGGAGGTGAGAGAGTATGGCGGCAAGATGTAAAGCCCCTGTGTATAAGCCTGTGAAATTTTCCGATTATGGAGATATCCTTACGGCGCAGGAAGCAGGACAGATATTGCATTGTTCGGCGGACAGAATCAACGGACGATGCCGAAACGGCGATTTCCCCGGAGCGGCCAAATTAGGGAGCTCTTGGAGAATTCCTAAAAAGTCGATAATGGCTATGTTTGGCAATTTTTACGGAAGAGAGGAGGGATAAGCAATGGATTTACTTTTCAGACTTTTTGTGGTCGGCTTTGCAATCGGTGTGTGCGGTTTGGCTTGTGCTTACGGTACGAAACAAGCGGTGCAGGACACGGTCAGAAAGATTGTGACGCCTGTATTGCAGGACAACGAACGTTTGAGAAAGAACCTTGATTGGGCGAATACAAAAATGCGCCGCAAGGATATCGAGCTTGAGCAGCTCAGACAGGCACACTTTGAAGCCAACGCAGAGAATGTCCTGATAAAGGAAAAGAACCCGCCCAGCAGCAACTGAACGAGTTCTGAGAGGTCGAATAAGGCTCGCTTGAGCCTTATATGAAGGTGTAGTCAAACGGTAAGACAACAGACTTTGACTCTGTGATTGTGGGTTCGATTCCCGCCGCCTTTGCCAAACCCATAGAAAACCCTCTGGATTGTTACCTCCATATATTTTTCATTCTTTCCATTTTATTAACTCAGAGGTTTGGAACGGACACCGATACAAGTACAGTAAAAAGGGCATTCGGTTGACGGCTCGGAACAGACGAGCAACACGGGAACGTAGTTCAACGGCAGAAAGTTCGCTATATGGACAGATGTGAGTTCGACTCTCACCGTTCCCACTTGGGTGTTTTCCCATTTTTCCCCTTTCATAAATGATGAGCCGCGACGGATGTGAATATATCATTGCTCTCGGAATCCGTGCGGTGAAAATCCGCAATATTTTTAGAAAAGGAGGTCAGAACAATGCAGCTTATATCAATGGTTGAAAGAATTCTCGGAGATGAACCGGGTGTTGAAGAATTCACCGATGCTTTTAACAAGGCTCAACAGAAGCTTCACAGAATTATTCAACGTGAGGGCTCCGACGGCGGACTTCGTTTCGGCGGCAGTTATTTTGCACAGCTTATAGCCGAGCAGATAACAGAAAGGAGAGCCTCCGATTTAACGGAAGCTCTCTACAAAAGCAAAAGGCGCACTGCTCACACAGATACGCCCCACATCACATTGACTATTGTATCACTTAATGATCGATAAGTCAAGTAAAGAAAGGATGAAAATTTTGTCAGAAGTAATTGAAACCACTGCGGAACAAATTGTTGATGTTCCGACAGGTAATGATTTAATGGCGGTTACTCAACTGCCGGTTATCACAGAACAGCTCGAATCGCTTACAAATGTAATCAAGGCGAAAGTTGATTATGCACTCAGTCTCAGCGTCACTGAAGAGTCATATCGTGAAATTAAGAGCATAAGAGCCGATCTGAACGCAGATTACAACGACCTTGAACAGCGCAGAAAAGCGATCAAAAAGGCTATCAATGCACCGTATGAGGCATTTGAAGATGTCTACAAGAGATGTGTTACACAAAACTTTAAGCCTGCAATTGACGAGCTGGGTTCCCGTATTTCAGAGGTTGAAGCAGGTTTAAAGGAAGAAAAGAAGCAGAAGGTTCTGCAATATTTCAATGAGTATTGCGAGTACAAAAACATTGATTTCGTTCGATTCGATTCGCTGGGATTAAAAATCAATATGTCGGGCAGCTTGAAATCTCTTAAAACTGCTGTTACAGAGTTTATCGACCGAGTTTCAGATGATCTTGAAATGATTAAGGTTCAGGAGCATTCGGCAGACATTCTTGTTGAATATAAGAAGTCTTTGAATGTGTCACAAGCAATCCTTACGGTGCAGAACCGGATAAAAGCTATCGAAGCGGAAAAGGCAATGATGGCAGAGCGTGAAGCAGCTATGAAAAGTGCCGAAGAGACTGCCGCAAAGGTTGATGAAGTCCTTGAAGAAATTGAACAGGACGAAGCATTTGAGGCTCCCGAACAGTTTCAGATGCCGACAGAAGAACAAATTGAAGAAGCGCCGAGAAAGAAATATACGGTTGCGTTCAAGTATTCGACATACGACCTCAATTCAATCAGAGAAATCAAAAACATAATGGAAAGGAACGGAGAATATGAACAACTCTAATGCGGTTGCAGCACCGCAGAAACCAAAATTCAGCGTGGCTATATCTACCGACAAATACCGTAAGCTCATAAATAATACCCTCGGCGACCCGAACAGAGCAAGACGCTTCGTTGCCGCTATTTCATCGGCAGTTGCCGTAAATCCTGCTTTGCAGGAGTGCGAGGCAGGATCGATACTTTCAGGAGCACTTCTCGGCGAAAGTCTTAATCTATCGCCGTCGCCGCAGCTCGGTCAGTATTATCTTGTGCCGTTTAAAAGCAAGGCGAAGGAAAACCGTGAGGGACGTATTATTTCACCCGAATGTACCAAAGCACAGTTTATCCTCGGGTATAAGGGATATATTCAGCTTGCAATCAGAAGCGGTCAGTACACTAAAATCAATGTAATTGAGGTAAAGGAGGGCGAGCTTGTTCACTTCGATCCGATAACGGAAGATGTTGATTTGAAACTCATTGATGATTACGAAGCAAGAGAAAAAGCTCCGACTGTCGGCTATTGTGCGACGTTCCAATATCTTAACGGTTTCCGCAAAACGATATATTGGAGCAAAGAAAAGATGCTTTCTCATGCCGATAAATTCAGCCCTGCGTTTTCAAAGGAAAGCTACTACAAAATACAGAACGGTCAGATTTCTGACAGGGATATGTGGAAGTATTCTTCATTCTGGTACAAGAACTTTGACGATATGGCAAAGAAAACAATGCTTCGTCAGCTCATCAGCCGTTGGGGTGTAATGAGCATTGAAATGATTACCGCCTTTGAAAACGATAACAAAGAGATTGAAACTACGGCGAACGGCGATTTTGTTTCATCTGAAACTGAACCAACAGAAACACCGGCATTAAATTCACAGCCGGAGGTGACAGAGGTCGAGGAACAGGTTGACCTCAACAGCCTTGATTAAATATAACATCATTTCCACAGGCTCACAGGGCAATGCGGTCATTATAGAAAAGGTCATACTGATTGACTGCGGTGTAGGTTTTAAAGCCTTAAAACCGTTTTATTCGGATCTGAGATTGGTGCTGTTAACACATATTCATTCGGATCACTTCAACAAGCGGACAATCAGACGTTTAGCGGCAGAAAGGCCGACGTTGCGCTTTGCTTGCTGTAGATGGCTTGTTGAACCCTTGACAGCCTGTGGTGTGTCAAAAAATAACATTGACATTTTGGAGTTTAACAGACTGTACGGATACGGCTTGTGCAACGTTATCCCCGTTCCACTCGTTCACAATGTCCCGAATTGCGGTTGGAAAATACATTTTGCTAAGAAAGGCAAGATGATATATTGCACCGACACGAACAACATGAACGGCATTATGGCTCTTAATTATGACTTGTTTATGGTTGAAGCCAACTACGATGAAAACGAAATAGAAGAGAGAATCCGTCAGAAGAAGGAAAACGGCGAATACGCCTACGAACTCCAAGTGATAAAGAACCATTTATCAAAACAAAAATGTGATGATTTCATATACCGTAACATCGGGCCTAACGGCGGTTATGTTTATATGCATCGGCACATAGACAAAGAGGTGAACGGCATTGATAACGACAGCGAAAATACTCAAGGTAGTTGATAATCAGCTTATATTGGCACCGGATGCAGACCTTTCAAGAGAAATTGCAAAGAAGCATATAGGAAAGGTTGAAATTCGTTTGAACGATGGAAGAACGATATCCAACGAACAGCGCAAGAAGATATTTGCGATTGTCAGAGATATTGCTATTTGGAGCGGACACGAGCCTGAGTACATAAGAGCTTTTTTGACCTGGGATTTTTGCTTAAAGTCGGGTGTCGATGCCTTTAGCTTATCAGATGTCGATATGACAACAGCAAAGGATTTCATAACATATTTGATTAACTTCTGCTTTTATAACGATGTTCCGACGAAGGACACGCTTCTCAATCAAACTGACGATATCGGGAAGTATCTGTATATGTGCCTTGAGCATCGTAAATGTGCAATCTGCAACAAGCCTGCGGAAGTTCATCACGTTGACCGTATCGGAATGGGCAGAGACCGTGAAAAGATAGTTCACGTCGGACTTAAAGCAATAGCTTTATGCCGAGAACATCACGATGAAGCTCATCTCCGAGAGAAAGATCTCTTCAAAGAGTATTTTGTATACGGTATCAAGCTGGACGAATATCTTTGCCGCTGTCTTAATCTCAATACCAAGAAAAGGCGGTGATCGTGTGGCTCGTCCTATAAAGGACGGGGTTGATTACTTTCCTAAGAATACAGACTTTTATCAGGATGATAAAGTCAGACTTTTAAGAGCAAGGTTCGGCGCAAAAGGTATGTATCTTTTAGATTACCTTTTGTGCGACTTATATGGCAAAAATGGATACTACATAGAGTGGAATGAAAACAAGTGCTTCTTAGTGTCAGACGGTGCGGGTTGTGGTTGTGATTCCGGCTTAGTAAAAGAATTCATTACCGGGTGCTTACAATGTTCTTTCTTTGACGAAAGGGTGTTCAATGTGTTTGGTATTTTGACTTCTTCTGGTATCCAGCGGCGCTATATAAGAATGTTTAACAGCCGTGACGAAATTCAAATAATTAAAGAATACTGGCTTCTGAATGTTGAAGATAAAAAAGACGTTCCGCTTAGTGTTCTTAATAAGATTATTTTTAAAAGCCTTAAAAGTACCGAAAACCCCGATAAAAGTACCGAAAACCCCGATAAAAGTACCGAAAATTCACAAAGTAAAATAAAAGAAAATAAAGTAAATAAAAGTAAAGTAAATATTATTAGCTCGGAGCAAGTCGAGCTTGCAGCCGAGCCGACGATAATTGCCTTACCTATGATTGACGGTAATGATTATCCTATATGCCAAAGTCAAATTGATGATTGGGCAGATGTTTTCCCAGCGGTAGACATATTGGCAGATCTAAAGCGTATGAGAGCTTGGCTAAATGCCAATCCGACAAAGCGTAAGACCCCGAGAGGGATAAAAAGGTTCATTGTGACTTGGTTATCAAAAACTCAAGACTCGGGAGGTACAAGAGGATACAGACCGAAACCGTCATATGATAAGACTGATCCGGCAGCTTATACCGGAGAGGATGACAGCGAGGCATTTTTAAGATATGCGAGAAAATTGGAAAACACGTAAAAAGATATGTTCTGTTTGCGGCAATGAATATACACAAAGATATGTTCCTTACATAAATCTTTGGTGCGGCGAATGTGACTGTGTTATCAACCAAAGAAGAGAAGCTGAACAGGAATGGTGCGAGGCGCAACGTCAACGCAAGATTGAAAGGAATATCCGTAACAGCAATATTCCGAGGTTATATACCGAAAGTACGTTTGAAACATTTGAGATGAGACCCGAGCTCAAAAGGGCGATTGACATATCAAAGAAATATGCTGAGCTTTTTCCAAAATTAAAAGAAAACGGCAAAGGGATATTGTTTATCGGCAATACGGGCAGCGGTAAAACACACCTTGCAATTGCTATTGCACACGAAGTCCTTAAGCAAGGCTATATTGTCAAATTTGCCTCTCTTACAAATGTAATTGCACAAGCAAATTGTGCAGGCGATTACGGAAAAACGGAAGCGGAAACGATTATGTCACTTTCAAAGTGCAGTTTGCTTATTCTTGACGATATATGCGTAACAAATGTCGGCGACAGATGGAAACGGGTTTTGTTTACGATCATTGATAACCGTGTCAATGACGTTAAACCTACGATTTTCACCTCAAACATTTCAAACGCCGAGGAAATAAAAACGCTGTTAAACGAACAAATCTATGACAGGATAACAGGCAGCTGCACCACTATCAATGTGACTGCCGAATCCTTCAGAAGAAAGAAGAGATAAATTGACATACGATGATTTTTTAAATAACAAAGTCTGCATTGCGGAGGACAGCGGCTTTGACGTTGCAGACGACGAAATAAATCCAAATTTAAAACCGCACCAGAGAGAAGCCGTCAAGTGGACTTGTAAGGGCGGTAGACGTGCATTGTTCGAGTCTTTCGGTCTCGGAAAGACGGTACAGGAACTTGAATTCTGCCGACTGGTGTTAAAACATGAAGGTGGTCGAGCGTTGCTTGTTCTCCCGCTCGGCGTTAGGCAGGAGTTCGCACATGACGCCGTGAATCTACTCGGTATTGATCCTCCAAAGTATGTCCGAACAATGGACGAGATCGAAAGATGTACCGATGAAATATGCATGACAAATTATGAACGTGTCCGTGACGGTGACATTGATCCGAAATACTTCTCATGCGTATGCCTTGACGAAGCGTCGGTATTGCGCTCGTTCGGCTCGAAAACGTATCAAATGTTTTTGCCGAAGTTTAAGGGTATAAAATATAAGCTCGTTGCAACGGCAACGCCTGACCCAAATAAATACAAAGAAATAATTCATTATGCCGGATATCTTGAAGTTATGGACACCGGACAGGCTCTAACAAGATTTTTCAAGCGTGACAGCACGAAAGCCAATAACCTTACGCTCTATCCGCACAAGGAACAGGAGTTTTGGTTGTGGGTGTCATCGTGGGCGCTGTTCCTTAATTCACCGGCTGATCTCGGATTTGATTCAACAGGATATGATTTGCCGCAGATGGATATACGGTATCACAAACTGACATCAGAGATCAGATATCAGACAGATCGCAGAAACGGTCAAGTAGAATTTGAACTTGATGCGGCGCAAGGGCTTACGCAAGCTGCAAGAGAAAAACAGGAAAGTCTTGAAGCTCGTATAGATTGTATGAAAGAAATTGTTGACAGTGCACCGAATGATCACTTTATTTTATGGCACGACCTCGAAAGTGAGCGGAAAGCGATTAAAAAAGCTCTGCCGGAAGCTGTTGAGGTTTACGGTTCGCAAGATCTCGACATCAGAGAGAAAAACACAATTGATTTTTCTGAGGGCAAAATCAGACTTCTTGCAACGAAAAAGATAATCAGTGGTTCTGGCTGTAATTTTCAAAAGCATTGCCACAGGGCAATATTTGTCGGCATAGATTACAAGTTTAATGACTTTATACAGGCAATACATAGAATTTACCGTTTTTTGCAGACTGAGAAGGTCATTATCGACATTATCTACACTGCAAACGAGCAAAACATACTTGACGAGCTGCTTGCGAAGTGGGACAGATTTAAATATCAATCTCGGCAGATGTCTGAACTTGTCCGTAAAAACGGAATAAGCCATAAAGTTATTATGGAGAAAATGAGAAGGTCAAAAGGAGTGAAAAGAGTGGAAGTCAAGGGCGAAAGATTTACGGCGGTCAATAATGATTGTGTTGAAGAAACGAAGTCAATGCCGGAAAAATCGGTTGATTTGATCCTCAGCTCAATCCCGTTTTCGAATCACTATGAATACACACCGAGCTATAACGATTTCGGACACAATTCCGATAATGATAAATTCTTTGAGCAGATGGATTTCCTTACGCCGGAGCTTCTCAGAATTTTAAAGCCCGGAAGAATTGCGGCGATCCACGTTAAAGACAGAATCCTTTTCGGCAACGCAACCGGCGACGGAATGCCTACGGTTGATCCTTTTAGTGATATGACGGTTATGCATTTCACAAAACACGGATTCCGTTATATGGGAAGAATTGTTGTGCTGACTGATGTTGTCAGAGAAAACAATCAGACTTACCGCCTCGGTTGGACCGAACAGTGCAAGGACGGCACAAAGATGGGCATCGGCTGTCCCGAATATGTTTTGTTATTCCGAAAGCTGCCGACGGACACCACAAAAGCATACGCGGATACACCTGTCACAAAGGATAAGAAAGACTATACCCGTGCACAATGGCAGCTTGACGCACACGCTTTTTACCGCTCGAGTGGAGATCGTTTGTTGACAAAGGAAGAAATCAAAAAAATGAGCGTTAAGGATATCCAAAAAGCATACAAAAAGCAGTCAATATCTAATGTCTACGATTTTAATCAGCATGTTGCAATGACCGAAGCCCTCGATGATGATGGCAAGCTCCCGGCAACATTTATGATGATGCCGCCTGCTTCGTGGTCGGATCAGATCTGGGATGATATCAATCGTATGCGAACGCTCAATACAACTCAGAGTCAACGTTGTAAAAATTTGCACGTTTGTCCGCTTCAGCTTGATATCGTTGAAAGAATAATCAACAGATATTCCAATGAGGGCGACCTTGTTCTTGACCCGTTCGGCGGACTTATGACGGTACCGTACACGGCCGTAAAGATGAACCGCCGAGGATACGGAATTGAGCTTAACGCTGATTATTTCCGTGATGGCGTCGGATATCTCAAAAGTGCCGAAGAGCAGTACGACACACCGACTTTATTTGATTTTATAAGCGTGGGAGCGTGAAGAAAAATGACCTGCTGCGATATGTGCGGTAAAGAAATAAAGAGTATTTTGGATCAGCGAGATGTTGAGATAGGCAATAATATCATGGTATTTGCAAGAAAAAGAACTGTGTGCCGAAAATGTTCGCGGAAACTAAAACGATTTATTAAATTTGAGGCTGTGAGAAAGGGAGGCGACGGAACAAATGCTAAAGACTGCGGGAATTGAACAGAACCCCGAATTACTCGGAAAGGCAATTAACAAAATTTCAATGCAGATTTCACAGGCTTTAATGCCGTTAAATTCAATGAATTTGCCGTTTGTTGTGGCGGTTCTTTTGAGTTACACGGAACTTCTTGAAATAGCAAAACTGCTTATAAAGGCAGGATATGCCGTAAAAATCGGAATTGAAAAACCGAAAAATACAAACGTTTATTTCATTGAATATTGGGATGAACAGACAAAGAATGATACATAAAAGGAGTGTACATATATGAAAGTCGAAAAGACTGAAATTGCAACAAAACTGAAAAAGCTGAAAAGTTTTGTGAAAGCTGAAAAAGAAACGGTATCGGGTATTCTTTACAAAGACGGAATGCTAATTGCTTCCGACGGTGAGGTGGTAGCGAAAGCTGTATTGGAATGTCAGCCTGCACTGGATGAAACATTTGTGATACCGATAACGGCAGTCAGCTTTATTGATAAACTCCCACAGGAAGTCGCAGAGATTACAGCGGATAAATCAACCGTTAAAATTAAATGCGGCAAAGCAAAAGGAACATTTGCAAACGTATCAGTTTTTGGGGGATTTGATGATGAGACGAAGTGGACTGCGGTATTCTCGGATGAAAACGATGAGGTCTTTGAGAAAATCAAAGAAGTCATTCACTGTTCGTCAAAAGATGCAAACGGATCAAACGTAACGGTCAAAGGTGTGTATTTTGACACATCGGATGGGGAAGCGTCAATTGTAGCATGTGACGGATTCAGAGCTGCGATATCACATTGCAAATGCCGGCCTGAGGCAAAGCCTATTTTGGCTCTCGCTGCGACACTTCAAAAGATTATGTCGTTACATAACGGTGAGCCGACAGAAGTCTTTACCTCAGGAAACAAAGCGATGTTCAAATTCGGTGACTATGAGATAATCACCAAACAGTTGAGCGGAACTTTTTTGGATTATAAAAAGATATTCACAACTGAACCCGGAAAGGCGGTTTTCAAAATATCAAGGAGCGGCGCTTTGGATATTCTGAGCAGAACAGAAGCCTGTATCGGAGGAACACAAATTCCCGTTATGCTTACTGCTTCGGAAGATAAAACCGTTACCTTCAGCGTTTTGTCGTCAACAACGGAATTTAATGAGTCAGCCGAGATTGACGGCGTTATCACAGAAACGATTGAAATAGCTTTCAATCCAAGATATCTGATTGACTGCATAAAAGCATTTCCAAAAGAGCAAATCGAAATGACTCTTTACGGCCCGACACGCTTTGCTATGTTTTCTGCAGGAGAACTTCAACAGATTATACTTCCAGTCAGAACAAGGAGAAATAAATAATGGCGGACATAAATACAGCGACATTCACCGGTCGACTTGGCTCAGACATTGAACTTAAATGCACACAGTCAGGCGCTTCGGTCTGTTCATTCTCTATTGCCGTTGAGAGGCGAAAAGGTAAGGACGAAGAAACAGCAACGGTAGATTGGATTGACTGCGTTGCGTGGAGATCAACAGCCGAATATTTGTCAACATATTACGGAAAAGGCAGAAAAATCGGTGTTTCGGGAAGACTTCAAACCCGTATATGGGAAGATAAAAACGGACAGAAAAGAAAATCTGTTGAGCTTATCGTTGAAAGCGTAACGCCTTGTGACAGCAAGAGGTCAGATGCAGCGGAACAGAATGTTGCAAATATAGATCATTCCGATTTTGAGGAAATTCCGGGCGAAGATGATTTTCCGTTTTAATTTGAAAAGCCCCCATCTAAAAAGGTGGGGCAGAAAGGAAAAAAACAATGATTTTTGAATTTAATATTATGAGCTTTGTTTTTGGCGGATTTTTCGCTTACGGGCTCTTAGGTATAGGTTTAGTTGTATATTGCTTGATCTGCGGAGGAAAAGACGATGACAAGTAATGCAAATTGGCAGGGCAACTTGTTGATAAACAACAAGCGTGAAATCCTTGCCGGAGTTATTCATAATAGCGGCGGATTTGTCGTTGTTGCATTCAGGTCAAAGAGCTATATTGACTTTGACGGATTTCAAACTTTAGAAGACGCAAGATGCTTTGCGGAAAGGGCGGTCGGATAATATGAAGCTACATACTGTATCGGATGTTTTTGAGCTTATGGGTACTGAAATACGTCTTGTTGGAGGAAATGGCTGGTCGAGTCCGATTTTTAAGGTTATCAGCAATTATTCAGCAACTCAATGTGAGCGAACTTTTGTTTTTCCACCGGAACACAACGTATTTAAAGCGTTGCAGAGAAATCCAAATGTTTTTATTTCAACGGGCGACAGTCTACTAACAATTTTTGATTGTGGTGAAATACTTGACTGCGGAAAAGTTGTTGCATCGTGGGCAAAAGTTGAGGTGGTTCAAAAATGACTGAACGTGAAACACAGAAAAAGGAAAAACCGCCTGCCGAGGTTATATCCGTAATGGATTTAATTAAGCCGAGCGGAGAATGGGGAGGTATATATGAGCCTTGACAAAGCTATTGAACACGGCAAAGAAGAGCGGAAACCGTATAGAGGAGCAAAAGCGATAGATTACACTTGTAGAAACCACGGCAGTTGCGATTGGTGCAAGGGGAATAGGCTGCATAAGTTTAAGAAAAAAGAACCGATTCAAGAAAAATATAACGGAGGTAATAGCGATGACGAGAAATGAACTGGTAAATATGGTTATTTTCGCAGGAAACACCATAGCCGAAGATGCAGATGATATTATTGGAAATCTTGATAATGTTTCAGATATTCATCTCGAAGTTACAATAAAGAGTGACAAGGATAAGGGCTTAATAATGAAAATTCAAAGTCTCTGAGGTAGTAAATAATTATGAATAGCAATCAAGTTATAGAAATTTTAAACGAAATCTGCAACAAGTTGGGAATAGCGGTAGATTGGACTTCTGAAAACATTTTGCCACAAGTCAAGATTGTGTGCGAAAAACTTGCCAAGTATTTTATAATTCAGAGAAGTATAATGTGTAGCTTCGGATTTTTATTTGCTTGTGTGAGTATTGCATACGGAATATTTCTTATAAAGCAGTTTTTGCAATGCAGAATCACGAAAAAAGACAACTTTCTTTTTGAAAACTACTGGTATTCGGGTTCAACAGATTTGCGGTCTTATACTTGGATTATCAATGTTATTGCGATTGTTATAGGACTGACTGGGATTATTCTTTTTGGGATTGGCTTATCGGGACTCATAAAGTGGCTCACAGTTCCTGAAATAGCAATTATTGAATATTTAAGAGATATGATTAAAGGAGGGTCATAAATGGAATGGATAAGCGTAAATGATAGGCATCCAGATAATGGTATGAAATGTTTGTGCGCCTGTGAGTATTATGGAGGACAAATTATTTATAACATTTATTATTTTTCTACAAACCTTTATGAGGTTGACAATATAGGATTTTTTGACAAACAAGGCAAGTTTGGATTTTACAGTCCCGGTAGGGAATGGTGCTGTTACGAAAATCCAAATGTTAAATATTGGCTACCTATACCAGAATTAAATATCCAAGAAAGGAATGCTTAAATATGAAGTGGTATTACATAAAACAGAAACTACCCGAAAAGGAGTGTCATAAATGAGTAAAAAATACAGAGTTATAAGCATTGACAATGTTATGTCAGAACTTAGAAACCACGTTGTCTATTGGCTTGACAGACTTAATCAAGATATGGACTATGCTGAAGCACTAACTTTGGCAGAATGGATTGAAATATGCGACCACGATAACAGCGACAACAGATATGAATTTTATATCGAAGAAGAAACGGAGGACTAATTATGAAATATACACAAGAGCAGATTATAGATAGCGTATTTAAGTGCCTTTTTACGTCAGATTGTATGAATTGCGTATTTGAGAAAGAAAACAAATGTGCTGAAAAGGAGATAGAAGAATGAGAGAAATATTGTTTAGGGGTAAAGATATAAAAGAGCATTGGCAGATAGGTCTTTTGGCTCATATCGGCAATGCTTGGTATATTTCAAATAGTGCAGGAATACCGACAGCGTGTGAAGTTATACCCTCAACCATAGGAGAATACACAGGGCTTAAAGATAAGAACGGCAAGATGATTTTTGAGGGGGATATTGTAACTATGCCAAGATATGGCAGTGGCAAACATAAAAGCGTTGTTTATTTTAAAAATGGCAAATTTGCTGTTAATGGTTCAAATTATAATTTTAAAGATATTTGTCCCAGAAATATGGAAGTCATCGGAAATATTCACGATAACCCTGAAATGCTGGAGGTGTAAACAATGGCTGATAATAAAGGTTGCGAATATTGCGAAGGCAGAGCGTACACTAAAAAGCCGTTTACTGTCATTACAAGATACGGACGAAGAATTGAATTAGCATTTGATTATTGCCCGAAGTGTGGCAGCCGAATCAAGCCTTTTGATGAAGATTTATTAGAGGAGCGTGATTGACAGTGACAGCGAAGGAATATTTGTCGCAGGTCCGCAAGATTGATATTATGATCAACTACAAGCAGAAGCAGCTTGACGAGTTACAGCATACGGCGGATTCGGTTACGGCAAATGCAAGCTCTGAGAGGGTTCAGAGTTCAGGAACGCAAGATCGTGTCGGTCAGATTGTCGCCAAAATAGTTGATTTGCAGAATGAAATCAATCGAGACATTGACCGATTGGTTGACATCAAGCGTGAGGTGATGGCCGTTGTGGATCAGCTTGACCCTACTTGCATTGAGCTTCTCACAAAGCGGTATTTTGATTTTAAAACATGGGAACAGATCGCCGCCGAGATGGGCTATTCGTATCAATGGGTCTGTGGCATAGTTAACGGAAAACCCGGCTTACATATTCAGGCATTGGGAAAAGTTCAAAAAATAATTGATAAAAATTGATTTACTTGATAGAACTTTAGTATCCACCTGTGGTATGATATAAGCTGAAAAATATGTCAATGAAGCTGTCGCTTAGTGCGGCGGCTTCTTTTTATGGTGGAAAATATGAAAACTCTTGCTGAGCTTGCGGAGGAATACCTCGCACAAGCAATTTACTTGAAATCCGAATTGAATAAGATCCCTAAGAATACGGAAAATTACAAGCTGAAATATAAGCGTGCTGTGTTTGAGGATATGTATAACGAAGCAATGAGTAATTATAACAGGCTTAAGAATTATTATGAAAAATAAGGCGGAATGATGGAATGGGGATACATGGGAAACTCTAAATTTCCTGCTCTCAGCATGTGAGTTCAACTCTCACTTCCGCCACCAAAAATAACACGAAAGAGGTGAGGAAAGGTGAGTAACGAAAATTTGAAGAAATTTGAAGGAAAAAAGCTAAAATCAAAGCAGAAAAAAGCCATTGAACTGTAGGTTTATAAAGGCTTGAGCCAAACGGATGTTGCAAATGCGGTTAAAGTAAGTCAACAGACACTATCTTCATGGGTAAATCACGATGAGCTTTTTATGCAAATCAGAGATGAAGAAGAGGCTAAAGCGGAGCGAGAGAGAAAGCGCAGATACAAGGGAGCTGCACAAAGGGCAGTTAATAAATTGGTCGGTTTACTTGACAGCGGTAACGATAAAGTCGTTCTTGCCGCCTGCAAGGATATTCTTGACCGTGCCGGTGATAAACCGTCGGATAAGGTTGACCTTTCCGGTACTCTTGAAACAACGAATAAGCTCGATTCAATTCTTAGGCAGTTGAGTGACGATGAGTGAAAATCTTATCCTCAGTCTGAAGTATAAGGACTTTTTGAAATACAAAGCGCCCGTTGAGTTCCTCGAAGGCACGACAGCGGCGGGCAAAACTACTGTTGGTATTGTCAAGTTTATGTTCAAGGTTGCGGATAGTGTGAAAAAAATTCACATAATCAGCGGACTTGATACGGGTACAATCGAGAAAAACATCATCAACAAGGACCTCGGCATACTTGACGTGTTCGGCGAGCTTGTGGAATACAACCCGTCGGGCAAAGGCGAATACAGTATGCCGCACTTGATTTATCACACACCGAACGGTGACAAGGTAGTATATATTCTCGGTTACGACAACAAGGCACGTTGGAAAAAGGCTCTCGGCGGTCAGTACGGCTGCTTGTATATCGACGAAATCAATATAGCCGATATGGAGTATATCCGAGAGGCGTCGATGAGATGCGATTATCTCATGGCGACGCTAAATCCCGACGATCCGAGTCTGCCTGTGTATGAGGAATATATCAATCATGCACGCCCTGTTGCTAAATATGAGAACGACGCACCGTCAGATTTGCTGAATATGCTCAACGCAGAGCCGAAAAGCGGCTGGGTGTGGTGGTATTTCTCATTTGACCACAATGCAGGTCTGCCGCAGGCGAAGAAAGAGCAAATTATCAGCATGGTTCCGCCGGGTACAAAGCTGTATAAGAATAAAATCCTCGGTCTCAGAGGCAGGGCAACAGGGCTTGTTTTTAGTAACTTTGACCGCTCAAGGCACATCGTAAACCGCAATCAGCTTTTGCAAGCCGCATTTGATAAAAAGATACGGTTTGTGCAGTTCTCGGCAGGACTTGATACGGCTTATTCCTCAAAATCGCCTGATACGATCTCAATGATATTTCAAGGTATCACGCAGGACAGAAAGATCATCGTGCTTGATGAGCGTGTTTATAACAACGCCGATATTTCAAATCCGATTGCGCCGTCCGATACGGTGCGGAATTTTATTGACTTTTTGGAGCGTAACCGTGAAGTGTGGGGCTTCGCCCGTCAGGTGTACATTGATTCGGCGGATCAGGCAACCATTACAGAGCTGAAGAAGTATAAGCGGCAAAATCCGTGCCTTTATAATTTTAACGGCGCATGGAAGAAAACAAAGATTATTGACCGAATTAACATGCAGCTCGGTTGGTTGCACACAGGCGATTATCTTGTATGCGATACCTGCCGAGTACATATATCCGAGCTTGAGGCGTATTCCTGGGCACAGGATAAGGATAACGAGCCCGAGGATCGCAACGACCATACAATCAACGCTTCGCAGTACGGATTTTTACCGTATGTGAAGATGATAGGAGAGATTAAACAATGAGTTAGAACGATAAGGTTATAACAGCCATCAGAAATTATCTGAGAATAAAAGACCCGCAGAGCCTGAGCATAGAGATAGATCAGCTTCTGAGCTTTGATGCGGAGGTTTTCAAAAACCGAATATGGTACAGGGGTGAGCCGAACGAGCTTCACGAATTTTACGGCAATCTTGACGACGGCGTAGGCAAACAGCATTTTTGGAGTGCCAAGCCGACAAGGGGCTGTAAAATCCGCAAGATACATACGGGCTTGCCGGGAATGATCGTCGATGTGCTCACAAATGTGTGTCTTGACGATCTTTTTGATATTATACTCTCCGACAGACAGGACGAGTGGGACGAAATCGCAAGAGATAACAAGTTTACCGACCTTTTGAAAGAATGTGTTTCGCAGACGTTGGCTCTCGGCGACGGAGCTTTCAAGTTTTCGTTTGATGAGAGCATAAGTAAATATCCGATTATTGAGTTCTATGAGGCTGACAGGGTGGATTTTGAATATGATCGAGGCCGACTGATTGAAGTTGTATTCAAGACGAAAAAGGTGCTGAATAAGAACTGTTACACCTTTAAGGAGCACTACAGGAAAGACGGTATTACATATTCCCTTGAAAATTCAAGCGGCAATGAGGTCAATATGGCGGATTTCCCCGAGCTTGCCGAGTATAAGCCCGTGCTGAACAAGGCGGAGTTTCTTCCTGCCGTCCCCGTTATTTTTACGCCATCGGCAAAGTTCAAGGGCAGAGGACAGTCGATATTTTCACGCAAATATGACAATTTTGACAGCCTTGACGAGGTTTATTCTCAGTGGATGCTTGCTGTTCGCAAGGGTCAGATCAAGGAATATATTCCGAGAGACTTTTTGCCGTCCAATCCGTACACAGGTGAAATTCTGCAAAGCAACGATTTTGACAATGAATACATAGTACTTGAAGCGGACGGCGGTGAGGGTGCAGTCAACAAGGTCGAGACTACGCAGGGCACGATACAGCATGAGGCGCTTTTGGCTTCATATATCACGGCTCTTGATCTCTGCTTGCAGGGTATTATTTCTCCGTCAACGCTTGGTATTGACGTCAAGAAGCTCGACAACGCCGATGCACAGCGTGAAAAGGAGAAAACAACGCTTTACACCCGGAACAAGGTGCTTTTCGTTCTCGACGGTATCATAAAGGACGTTATTATTACGGCTCTCAAATTCAGCGACACGTTGCAGAACAAGTCAACGGACGACAGCATTGATATCACCGTTGCCCGTGGTGGATATGCGAATCCGTCGTTTGAGGCTCAGGTTGAAACCGTCAGCAAGGCGGCAGCCGCAGGTATTATGTCAACAGAAGCCTGCGTCGGTGAGCTTTACGGCAACGATAAGGACGAGGAATGGAAGGAAGAAGAAGTTCGTCGTATTAAGGAAGAAAAGGGCATTATTGAGGCGGACGAGCCGTCCGTAGGTGATGAGATATTCGCCGGTGTTGAATAATGAGTGATTTTGATAAGGAAATAGCCGAGATCTACAAGGACATGGAGCTCAAAATGATTGAGTCAATGAAACGTAATCTTGGCTCGCATTTAGCTGAGGAAGACGAAGCGGGTATTGATTATCCGCAGTGGCAGGCAATTAAAATCCGTGAGCTGCGTAAATATCAGCGGCACAATAAAATGTTGCTTAAAAACAGCACCCGAGGTATGGCGAAGAACATCAAGGACCATATCAGGGACGAGATGAAGCAGGGCTCATTGCACGAAATGAAGCTTTTCAAGGAAGCAAAGGGCGCGGGCTATAAATCGGCGGTGGCGATGAAGGACAGCTTCTTCAAAATCAACACCAAAAAGGTTGACAGCCTGATAAACTCGGTACAGTCCGATTTTTCAAGAGCAAATACAGCAGTGCTGCGAATGATGGACGATACATACCGCAGTACGATATTCAAATACGGTATGTTTGTTTCAAATGGCGTATACACCGAAAAGCAGGCATATGATGCGGCGGTAAAGGACTTCCTTAGCCGTGGAATCAACTGCATTGAATACAAGGACGGACGCAGGGTCAACATTGCCGATTACACGTCAATGGCAATCAGAACGGTCAATCAGCGTGCATATATGGCAGGGGAGGGCGAAGCAAGGAAAAAACTCGGCAGAACGCTTGTTATAATATCGCATCACGCAACGTCCTGCAAGCTCTGTCAGCCGTTTGAAAACAAGGTGCTAATTGATGATGTCTATTCCGGAGGGACGCCCGATGACGGTGATTATATGCTGCTCTCTCAGGCCATGGCGGAAGGTTTATTTCACCCTCGCTGCCGTCACGGCCTCGGAACGTATTACCCTGAGCTTGAGGATATCGTCCATTATGAAACGGAAGATAACAAGCTGAACGAATACGGCACGGAAAAGCTCAATCAAGCGCATATCGAAAATATGATTCAGAAGTATAAGCGACTTGTAATCGGAAGTATTGACCCGATGAACATCGCAAAATATCAGGCACGGCTTGATGAATGGGAGAACAGAAAGGCTGAAATTGATAGTTCTCCCGAGAAAATGGCGGATATTATGTCAAATGATTGGAGCGAAACTCAGCCACAAGTAATCGGTAAAGAAATCAAAAAAGAAATAATTGAATATGCTAAAGCAAGAAATGTAAATATTGTTGATTTGAGCGAATTTGACGGAGACCCAGAACTGTTAAAGGAGGCGATTGACGTTCTATCAAAGTGGGAACGTAATCTACCTATTAAGCGAAAAATAACGTTAAAGCCATCTGCTTTGGATTCAGAAGATTTTGGAGCGGTAAAGAATAGAACAGTTTATGTTCAAAGAGCGGCTTTAAGAAACCGAGAAATAACACGCAAAAATATTAACAGCAATAAGAAATATTTTGCTTCATCGGATTTCAGCGATATTACCGCACATGAGTACGGGCACATTTTTTCTAAAGAAAAAGGAATAAATGCTATTGAAATTTCCAAAGAAGCGTATTATAATATATACGGAAAGGTTCTGACGACAGAAGAATTATTCGATTTCTTTAAAGAAAATATATCCGAATATTCATCTTTGTTTGGTAAGCAAGAGCTTATATCGGAAATTTTAGCAAAGCATAATTCGAATCCTACAAGATTTACAGAAGAAATGATAAAATTATTGAGAAAGAGGTGTGATATATGACTATTATTGAATCATATTGGGCTTCAAATAAAGAATGGTATAGAATTGATGATAACGGAAATCCATTCTTGACAGATAAAGCAACACCTGAGGCTATTGAGAGCTTTAAAAAGTATAAGCAACAGCTTATTGATAAAAAAGATTCTATATAAAATAACTAAGCACCCTGAGAAATCGAGGTGCTTTTTTCATGCCTATAATTTCAGCGTTGCCGTAATGGTGACGCTGTTTTTATATCAAAAATACAGTTTGCCCGTATCTGAAACAACGGGGTGC
>QRFC01000732.1_pt1 | contig 30038 bp, 19 predicted proteins | sample 1861061 | NCBI WGS metagenome assembly QRFC01 (sample SAMN09711282, study PRJNA482702) | Human gut metagenome, whole genome shotgun sequencing project.
CGCAAGTGGGAGAGTAGGTAGCCGCCAACTTATAGGAGAGAGAGCCGGAGAGGGAGAACCCCTTCGGCTTTCTCTCTTTTTGTATATAGGACTCACAACGAGGCAAGGCAGGAGAGACACATGAACGCCCCCAAAGTCACATCGTTTCCATGATTACCCCTCTCCCCCTGTACCGGAATGCCGAACAGGAGAGAAGGACAAACACGATATATAAGAAAGTATTACCCTCCCCCTTTACCGTGTCCCGTAACAAAATATAGGGGAGCTGTCCAAAGGACGGAGGGGTTGATACAAGCCAAAGTTTCTAAGACAAAAAATATCTTGGATTTGCACAGTGGATTAAACCCCACCCCTCAGAAACTCCCGTCCCTGAGAGCTCGCCCCTGTACCGGAATGCTGAACAGGAGAGAAGTGCTAAGCCCCTCGGGAACGAGAGCAGAGAGGAATAGTACGATTACCGGACTTATGGCAATTTCGACGCCTTTCGATTTGATATATATGCTGTTAGAACTCGTGTATTTTGAAAGGTTTGTTACCAATTTGGGAAGCTAAGCGAGGAAACCCGCTATTGTACATTTTACCGGTCTTAAAGAGAACAAGACTTTCAGCACCGCTCAATAGGAACATATCGAGGAAAGTTTTCATATAGGCCGAAGTATCGGTCGTTTTATATCTGATGTGAATCACTTTTCCGGGTATAATATAGGTGCGGGGTAGTGTACTCGCTTTTGTAAGGAAACGTTCACTGTCGGAGGTTACTAATATTTTGTAAAATTCGGGTAAAGTATCTATGAATTTTTTTAATTCGATATAGCATTGTTCTATTAGTAACTCCTGTTCTCTGGGAGGAAGCGTTTCGTCCATACCCTCCGAGTCTTTGAAATCACCGAGTAATTCGAGGAATCGGAAGGAAGCGGCCACATATTTTCCCCCGATGTTTTTGTGATGTAAATCAATGAGCGATTGTAGTTTTTCGGAGGGTGTGAAAAGTTCTCTGAATAAGTTTGGAAACGCTTGGGTATGTATGATGCTGTTGGTGTAGATGTGATATTGTAGATATTGAGAGTTTAGAACGGTATCGTCGAATATTTTTTTATCGATGATACTTTGTCGGGAAGCATGAATATTAGGCAATGTGTCGATGACTACGATTTTAGAGTCGGATAGAGAGTATTTGATTTTTTCTTGTTCTATAATCCAGTTAATTTTATTGGGGAGCAAGTATTCGGTCAATTCGAACGGATAGGTCCAGTTGATTTTGAAGTCGATGTGTTTTTCCTTGCATAAGGAGTAAATAGACAATATTCCCCGTAGCTTGTCTGCCAATCCCGGATTGTAAATGGTATTGTCTACCATTATGATTACGCATTTGTTCCCTGTATGAATGCATGGTGAGTCGCTTGTTCCCGTTGAATAACGTTGTTGCAATAAATCGATAAACCATCTTGCAGACTCCTCTTTCATCTTTTTTACGGTTTTGGAAGATGGAGATTTATAGACCGAGTTGCAATAGTTTAGAATACGATTATATATGGAGGTAAACATGAACTTGCAATTCTTATGAAATGATTGTTGGGTATACTTAATCATTGAAAATGGGTGTTTGTATCATATTGATTTTTCTTGGACAAATATATAATATTATAATTTAAAAGGGAACGACTTTCTATATAGTTTATAAAATCTATTAAATATTTTTATACGGGTTGTCTTGTTCTGAAAATGTGTTTACATTTACAAATAAATTGTGAAATATAGTGCTATGAGACGGATAAATGCCATGGGAAAGCAAATCTTATTTTTATTGTTCATTTGTAGTATTTTTATTGTTCAAGCCGAGGAAAACCGTGTTATCGTAGGGGCTGAAAGAACGGCTGAATATTATCCTCTTTTGGAAGGAAAACGAGTAGCCGTTTTTTCCAATCATACGGGTATGATTGGTAATAGACATTTAGTAGATGTTCTGGTCGGAGAGGGTTTGAATGTGGTAACTATCTTCTCTCCCGAGCATGGGTTTCGAGGAAATGCCGATGCCGGAGAGCATGTGTCGGGGTCGATCGATCCTAAGACAGGAATAAAAATAAGTTCGCTGTATGATGGAAAATCAGGACATCCGTCGGACGAATCTATGCGTATGTTCGATGTTCTGGTAGTCGATATTCAAGATGTGGGACTACGGTTTTATACCTACTATATTTCAATGGTTAAGTTGATGGATGCATGTGCCGAACATGGTCGTATGGTGATTGTTTTGGATCGCCCGAATCCTAACGGTCATTATATCGACGGGCCTATTCTTGATATGAAATATAAATCAGGAGTAGGTTGGTTGCCTATACCGGTAGTGCACGGTATGACTTTGGGAGAATTGGCTCGTATGGTAAACGGGGAGCGTTGGCTCTCCGATGGTCGCATTTGTGATTTGACTGTAATACCGTGTAAAAATTATACACATCGAACTATGTATGAACTTCCCATTCCTCCTTCTCCTAATTTGCCGAATATGAAATCGATATATCTTTATCCGTCGACTTGTTATTTCGAGGCGACTCCGGTAAGTTTGGGCCGGGGAACCGATTGGCCGTTTCAAATTTATGGACATCCCAACATGGTAGGTTATACGTTCTCTTTTACTCCTCGTAGTGTGCCGGGAGCGAAAAATCCTCCTTTGTTGAATAAGAAATGTTACGGTGTGGATTTGACTCGATTATCCAATGAAGAAATATGGGAAAAGGGTATTAATTTCGATTATGTGATAGATGCTTATCGCAACCTTAATTTAGGAGATCATTTCTTTCGCCCGTTTTTCGAGAAATTGATAGGTGTGGATTATGTACGTGAAATGATAAAGGCGGGGAAATCGTCCGAAGAAATAAAGGCTATGTGGCATGATGACGTAGAAAAATTCAGAGAGCAACGTCGTCCTTATTTATTATATGAAGAGTAATAACCATTAAATTTAATAAAAACAAATGACACCTGCTGTTGTCTTGATCACCATTTTTGCTTATTTCATTGTGTTGTTCGGTATTTCCTATATAGTAGGACATAGAGCCGATAACCAGGGCTTTTTTGTGGGTAATCGTAAATCTCCTTGGTATGTTGTAGCTTTTGCCATGATTGGCTCTATGATTTCAGGCGTAACATTCATTTCGGTTCCGGGTATGGTTGCGGCCAGCGGCTTTTCCTATTTACAAATGGTTTTAGGTTTCGTGGTCGGACAGATACTGATTGCTTATGTGCTGGTTCCGCTATTTTATAAAATGAACTTAGTTTCCATTTATGAGTATTTGGAGAACCGGTTCGGCATGTCTTCCTATCGTACGGGAGCTTGGTTTTTCTTCATATCCAAGATGCTCGGTGCTGCGGTAAGATTGTTTTTGGTCTGTGTGGTTTTGCAGTTACTCGTTTTCGGGCCGATGAAGTTACCATTTCTTTTAAATGTAATTTTTACAGTAGGATTAGTTTGGCTTTATACCTTTCGAGGTGGAGTAAAGTCATTGATTTGGACCGATACGTTGAAAACCGTGTGTCTCATTGTTTCTGTCATATTGTGTATTTATTATATCGCTACCGATTTGCATTTGGATTTTGGCGGTTTATGGCAGACGATAAATCAATCGGATATGTCGCGCATGTTCTATTTTGACGATGTGAACGACAAGCGATATTTCTTTAAACAATTCTTGGCAGGGGTCTTTACGATGATTGCCATGAATGGTCTCGACCAAGACATGATGCAACGAAATTTGAGTTGCAAGAACTTCAAGGATTCTCAAAAAAATATGATAACTAGCGGTATTTCGCAGTTTTTCGTAATATCCCTGTTTTTGATGCTGGGTGTCCTTTTGTATGTATATGCCGAGATAAACGTCATTCAAGTTCCACAAAAGAGTGACGAATTGTTTCCGATGATTGCGACACAAGGATATTTCCCTGTAATTGTCGGAATTTTGTTTGTCGTCGGGCTTATATCCTCGGCATATTCGGCGGCGGGCTCGGCTTTGACCGCATTGACAACTTCGTTTACAGTCGATATTCTGGGTGTGAAAGGTAAAAGCGAAGACCAAGTTGTCAGGCTTCGTAAGCGAGTGCATGTGGGTATGGCCGTGGTCATGGGTATTGTGATTTTTGTTTTTAACTTGCTCAATAATACGAGTGTCATCGATGCCGTTTATATTTTAGCCAGTTATACCTATGGTCCTATATTGGGGTTATTTGCTTTTGGTATATTTGTAAAGAAGCAGGTAAAAGATAAGTACATACCATTGGTTGCCATACTTTCCCCTATTCTTTGCTTTATATTAGATCGGAATTCTCAGACTTGGTTCGGAGGGTATTCGTTCAGTTATGAATTACTGATATTGAATGCTCTGTTCACATTCATAGGTTTATTGTTCCTGATAAGGAAACAGACCCCCGGATCCACAAAATCATAAGGTGTATGAAGTACAGTATTTCCGGTATCATAATAGGGCTTGTTTCTCTTCTTTCATCTGTGTCTGCGGGCGAATGGATTCGTATCAATCAATTAGGTTATTTGCCCGAATCTCCTAAGGTAGCGGTATTTATGAGCGAAGGAAAAGCTGCTGTGGAAGAATATGTACTTGTCGAGGTGTTTACCGGGGAGATTGTGAAGCGGTTTGATAATCCGAAAAAGGCGAATACATGGGGACGTATGCAGTCTGTTTATCGTCTCGATTTCAGCGATTTTAAAACAGAGGGAACTTATGTGTTAAGAGTAGGGGAAACTATGTCTCCTCGGTTTGTCATAGGTAATCGGATATATGATGGAACCGCCGATTTCATCTTGCGGTATATGCGACAGCAACGTTGCGGTTTTAATCCGTTCGAATGGGACAGTTGCCATATTCACGATGGATATATCGTTTATCACCCGACGAGAAATGGCGAACGAATCGACGTTCGGGGTGGTTGGCATGATGCGAGCGACCAGTTACAATATGTCACCACATCGGCTAATGCTACCTATCAAATGATGTTTGCCTATTTGAAAAATCCGGAGGTCTATGGAGATGCGTACGATGCATACGGTTTACCCGGAGCAAACGGCATTCCCGATATTGTCGATGAGATTAAATGGGGGTTGGATTGGCTTAATCGTATGAATCCCTCGAAAGGCGAAATGTACAATCAAATTGCCGACGACCGAGATCACAAAGGCTTTAAATTACCCTCGCAAGACCATATAGATTATGGTTGGGGGAAAGGTACGGGACGTCCTGTTTATTATTGTTCGGGAAAGCCTCAGGTGCGAGGCGAGTTCTCCAATGCAACGACTGGTGTTGCCAGTACGGCTGGGAAATATGCATCTTGCTTCGCATTGGGAGCCGAGATATTGAAAGATTTTTATCCCGATATGGCCGATACTTTGCTTGTTAAAGCTCGTGAGGCCTATTGGCATGGAGCGAATAATCCCGGAGTTTGCCAAACAGCTTCGGTCGTTTCTCCATACATTTATGAGGAGTGTAACTGGACTGACGACATGGAATTGGCAGCCGTTCAATTATATGTATCTACGGGAGAAACCTCTTTTTTACAAGAAGCTGTCGAATATGGAAGATTCGAACCGGTTACACCGTGGATGGGAGCCGATAGTGCTCGTCACTATCAATGGTATCCTTTTATTAATTTAGGGCATTATCATTTGGCGAGTGTGAGCGATTCGCGCATAAGTAAGGAGTTTGGACGCAATTTGCGTAGTGGTATCGAACGAGTTTATGAACGGGCGCAGGGAAATCCTTTTTTGAATGGAATCCCGGCAATATGGTGTTCCAATAATTTGACAGTCGCTATGGCTACACAATGTCGCCTTTATCGTGAATTGACAGGTGATAACCGATATCGGGAGATGGAGTCCTCGTTGATCGATTGGTTATTCGGGTGCAATCCGTGGGGTACGAGTATGATTACCGAGTTACCTTTATGGGGCGATTATCCCGTCGATCCGCACACGCCGTTAGTCGCTTTGGGTGTTGGTACGACGGTCGGTGGATTGGTCGATGGCCCCGTATATTCGTCCATCTTCGATAGTTTGAGGGGCGTTCGTTTGACGAGAAGAGATCCTTATGCCCGTTTTCAATCAGAGATAGTATATCATGACGATATACAAGATTACTCTACGAATGAACCTACGATGGACGGAACGGCCAGCCTCAGTTATTTACTGTCATCTCTGCAAAAGGAGGGTATGAAATCTTGCGGATTGGATAGAAACGAGTATGCTTATGGAGGAATCGTCCGTACCGATGCCGAGAAGAAACAAATTTCGCTTGTTTTTACGGCTGCTGATAAGAGCGATGGCGCTCGGCGTATTTTGGAAGTTTTGGGAAAATGCGATGTGAAAGGTTCATTTTTCTTCACCGGCGAATTTTATGAGCGTTTCCCCGAAGCTATACAGACTTTGTACAATGCCGGACACTATGTAGGGGCTCACGGCGATGCGCATCTGTTATATTGTGCTTGGGAAAATCGGGACTCTACTTTGGTAAGTCAAGCACAGTTCGAGCAAGACATGTTAGATGTATATGCTCGCATGCGCAAATCTGGTATAGATGTATCGCGATCCAATCTGTTCATTCCTCCTTATGAATATTATAATGAGAAGATTTCAGCTTGGGCGAGAGGATTAGGGTTAAGGCTTGTGAATTTTACTCCCGGCACATGGACCAATGCCGACTATACGACTCCCGATATGAAGAATTATCGTAGTAGCGAGTCTATATACGATAGGGTAATGGAGGTCGAAAAACGCAATGGATTGAATGGTCATATTATGTTGTTTCATTTAGGAACCGATGACAAACGTACCGATAAGTTTTATGAGCGCTATCTCGAACGGCTTATTCGTGTATTGCAGAGAGAAGGATATACATTCGTCGCACTTCCCGAAGCCGTGGGAAAATAAAAGACGATTCGGAATTTTTATAAAAGAATTTGGTTCGTAGCGAATTTAGACCCATCTTTGCACCCGAAAAATAAGGAAAATCCTCATCGGAGGGTATTATAATGATAGTTGTAATGCCGGATAAGATGAATGGTGAAAATCATTCTCTTGTCCGGCTTTTTCTTAAAAGTGGTTTTATGAAAGAATTGGATTTGACGAAAGGGAGTGTACTCAAAACGCTACTTCAATTTGCCGTTCCTTTTTTGATTGCGAATCTGCTTCAAGCTCTTTATGGCGGAGCCGATTTGTTTGTAGTAGGGTGGTTCGACGATGCCGCCAGTGTTGCTGCCGTTGCCATTGGTAGTCAGGTTATGCAGACGATTACAGGGATTATTTTAGGATTGACCACTGGTACTACGGTTGTTGTAGCTATGGCAACGGGTGCGAAGAATTATCGCGATGTCGCGACTTCTATCGGTACGTCCATTTGCCTATTTGCTTCGGTCGGTTTGTTCTTGACGTTGATTATGGTTGTCTCTCATAATTATATTGCCGTTCTCATGCACACGCCGGTCGAGGCCATGCGTGATGCAAAACATTATTTACTGATTTGTTCGATAGGCATTCCGTTTATCATGGGATATAACGTTGTATGTGGGATTCTTCGAGGATTGGGCGATTCGAAAACTCCGCTTTATTTTGTCGCTTTGGCTTGTGTTATCAATATCGTGCTTGATGTCGTTCTTGTCGGTTTTTGTCATTTGAGAGCGGCAGGAGCAGCGATTGCCACGGCATCTTCGCAAGGCATTAGTTTTTTAACGGCACTCTGGTTCCTCCATAAACGAGGATTTCATTTCCCTTTTTCCCGTCGGGATATTCGATTAAGCCCGATTCTTTCTCGCCGGATTTTTGTATTAGGAGCGCCTATCGCTTTACAGGATGCTTTGGTGAATGTATCATTTTTATTGATAACCGTTATTGTCAATCAAATGGGTGTTATTGCTTCGGCAGCATTGGGAGTCGTCGAGAAAATTATCGTATTTGCCATGTTGCCCCCGATGGCCATATCGTCGGCAGTAGCTACGATGACGGCTCAGAATTATGGGGCGGGATTGTTGTTGCGAATGAAACGCTGCCTTTATTCGGGAATTGGTATGGCATTGATATTCGGGGTATCGGTCTGCGTTTATTCTCAGTTTTTGCCCGATACGTTAACCGGAATCTTTACAAAGGATCCGGCTGTAATTGCGATGGCTTCCGAATACTTGCGTGGATATAGTATCGACTGTATTATCGTCAGTTTCGTGTTTTGTATCAATTCTTATTTCAGTGGGCAAGGAAATTCGTTATTCCCTATGATTCATAGTATGATAGCGACTTTCGTTTTTCGTGTCCCGTTATCTTATTTGTTCGGGCAGATAGACTCGGCATCATTACATCTGATGGGATTTGCTCCTCCTATTTCGACATTTGTTTCGTTGCTGATTTGTATTTGGTATATCAGACGAACGAACCGTAAATTGGAGTATAAATTCCGATCGTTGTAAACGATAAAATCTATTTTATATGAAGCATTTTGTATTTTTGTGAAAAATGAGTGGAAAGAGAAGTCTGTATGGAAATAGAACTTAGAAATGAACGTTTCTCGGACTATCCCGAAACAGAAAATGTAGTTCGGGAGGCTTTTTGGAATCGTTATTCTCCCGGGTGTTACGAACATTATTTGATTCATATCATGCGGTATAGTCGGGCGTTTGTACCGCAGTTGGATTTTGTTGCCGTATTCGATGATAAGATCGTTGGGAATATAGTCTTTTTGAAATCGGTCATTCAAGCCGATACCGGAAAAGAATACGAGGTTTTATCTTTGGGGCCTATTTCGGTGTTGCCGGAATATCAGAACATGGGTATCGGGAAAAGATTGATCGACCATACTCGAAATTTAGCCAAATGTATGGGCTTTCGTGCAATCTTATTATGCGGGGATCCCGACTACTATTTGCGAAGGGGATTTGTGCCTGCCGAGACCTTAGGAATACGGACAGCAGACGACATGTATGCCGATGCGTTGCATGTGTGCGAGTTATATGAAAACGCATTATCCGATGCAAGAGGACGTTATATTGAAAATCCTGTATATAATATAGATGAATCTCAGGCTATTGAGTTCGATAAAAAATTTGAACCGAAAGAACTTGTTGTCGGGACTCCTTCTCAGAAACGCTTTGACCGAATAGTAGCCATGCGAAGAAAGGCTTGATTGGGAATTATCGTAGTTTTGAAATAAATGATGACGGTGTTTGTTTTGTAATTTTTGCGGAATCGATAAAAAAAATCTTAAATTTGTATTTTTAATAGAAATACCTTTGAAACAGTTGCTCCATAAAATAGCGAGATATTTTCTGCCTGTACTATTCATTTCGTACATAGGCTGCATTTCGCTGTTCACACACTCGCATGTAGTCAATGGAGTGACGATTGTCCATTCTCACCCGTATAAACCGGGAACGGAACACGAACATACAACGGCTGAGTTTCAGTTGATACACATGTTGTCCAGTATCGAGACGGAGAATCCGTCGATGTGGGCTTTTGTATCGGTGATTTTGTTTTCTTATTGCAGCCGGTTGTTTTTCCCGTCCAGATATTTCTGTCTCATTTCCGAGAAATGGGGCGCTCATGGTTTGCGAGCTCCGCCCGTTTCGGTTCTGTAATATGATATATTTAGGAGAAAAGAGTTGTTGTCCTTATCTTATTTCAAGGTAGGGACAACAGATTGTATTTTATTATTCAGAATCGAAAAATGAAGAATTATATATTATTATGGGTATGCCTGTGGTGTGCCGGGCAGTTATGTGCCGAAACTGCCGCATCGAAATCTTTGGACATCAATATTGTCGGTCATGTATTGGATAAGAACACACGAGAACATTTACCGTATATTTCAGTTGTTTTGAAAGGTACGACTATCGGTGTAATGACCGATGCATCGGGTCACTATTTTTTGAAAAATTTGCCGGAGGGAGATTTCTTTCTCGAAACCTCTTCCGTAGGATATAAGACAGAGCGTCGTAAGGTTTCGCTGAGGAGGGGGACGACTTTGGAAATCGATTTTGAAATCGAAGAGGATGCCGTTGTTTTAGACGGGGTTGTCGTTTCTGCCAATCGTAGTGAAACCACACGTCAATTAGCGCCGACTTTGGTCAATGTTTTGAATATAAAGACGTTTGAAAATACCAACTCCAACTCTTTGGCACAAGGCCTTAATTTTCAGCCGGGTGTTAGGGTCGAGAACGATTGTCAAAACTGCGGTTTTCAACAAGTCCGTATAAATGGGCTCGACGGTCCGTATACACAGATATTGATGGATTCTCGTCCCATATTCAGCGCATTGTCGGGTGTATATGGGTTGGAACAGATTCCGGCCAATATGATAGAGCGAGTGGAAGTGATGCGGGGAGGAGGTTCTGCATTATTCGGTGCTTCGGCAATAGCGGGGACAATCAATATTATTACGAAGGAACCGTTGCGTAATAGCGGTTCGATAGCGCACAGTATCACTTCTATTGGTGGAAGCGGCGACTTCGACAATAGCACTTCGCTGAATGCTTCGCTCGTAACCGACAATAATAAAGCCGGTATTTACATTTTCGGGCAGAATCGTCAGCGAAGCGGTTACGACCACGATAACGACGGCTTCACAGAGTTGCCCGAATTAAAGGCTCAGACATTGGGCTTTCGCTCTTATTTGAAAACCAGCAATTATTCCAAACTAACGTTTGAATATCATCATATCAGTGAATATCGACGAGGTGGCGATCGCCTGAACCGTCCGCCGCACGAAGCCGATATAGCGGAGCAGTTGAATCATTCTATCGACGGAGGAGGTTTGAATTATAGCCTGTTTACTCCCGATGAAAAACATCGGGTTAATGTATATGTTTCGGCTCAGCATATCGGCAGGGACAGTTATTACGGAACGGAACAAAATCTTAACGCATACGGCGAAACGGAGGACTTGACTGTCGTGGCAGGTACTCAATACATATACAGTTTCGATAAATGTTTGTTTATGCCTGCCGATTTAACAGCCGGTATCGAATATAATTATGATAATTTGCGAGATGAGATGAAAGGGTATAATCGCAAGACTCGTCAAGAGGTACATACCGAAAGTGCTTTCCTGCAAAACGAATGGAAGAACGATCGTTGGAGTATCCTTGTTGGAGGACGGTTGGATAAACATAATCTGATAGATCATGTCATTTTCAGTCCGAGAGCCAACTTGCGTTTCAATCCTGTTAGAGATGTGAATTTGCGTTTAAGTTATTCTTCCGGGTTTCGGGCTCCCCAAACGTATGATGAAGATTTGCATGTTGCTGCGGTAGGAGGAGAAGCTACGATGATAAGACAAGCTGAGAATTTGAGGGAAGAAAAATCCCACAGTGTAAGTCTTTCGGCCGATATGTATCGTCGTTTCGGGGCTTTTCAATGTAACCTGTTGTTGGAAGGTTTTTATACTCGATTGAATCATGTTTTTGTTCTTGAAGAGATAGGGAAAGACGAAGAACACAATGCGGTGATAAAAGAACGACGTAACGGACAGGGTGCGGAGGTTGCAGGGGTGACGGTCGAAGGCAAGGTAGCCTATCTTTCTTTGGTGCAGTTACAAGCAGGTGTGACTTGGCAGAAAAGTCATTATACAAGGCCTGAAAAATGGAGCAAAGATAGTTCTGTTCCGGCAGAAAAGCGAATATTCCGTACCCCCGATTGGTATGGTTATTTTACGGCCACATATTCTCCGGTAAAACCTCTGAACATAGCTCTTTCGGGAACTTATACCGGTTCTATGATCGTTCAGCACATGAAAGGTTACATACCGAAGGATATAGCTGTAACTACTCCCGACTTCTTTGATATGAACCTGAAAATATCTTATGATTTTTCGTTGTATAAATTTATCACTTTGCAACTGAATGCTGGCATTCAGAATATTTTTAACGCTTATCAAAGAGATTTCGATCGGGGAAAGGAAAGAGATTCGGGTTATATTTATGGCCCCTCTATGCCTCGTAGCTATTTTGCCGGAGCAAAGTTGATGTTCTGAAACAATTTCTAATGTTTATAAACACTTAAAAGCCACAGTTCTGCTGTGGCTTTTATTTTTTATACAAGAGACATGTTTTGTAGGTGTTTGATTATTAGCTATATGTGTTAATATAAAATTATAATTTAACAGATTTTGTTTAATCTATGTAATTTCTGAGTGGTAAATTATCTTTGCATTCAGAATAATTAACATAAGAGGGACCGCAAAAAATCTTTTGAATTTTAATATTAAATGAAATCACGGAGTGAATAAGTGTAATCACATAAAAAGGGGAATCTTGCTAATCTTTTTGGGGATATTGCTTGTGAGCTTGGTTCAAGCTCAAGAATCCAAGTCCCCTATATCTTCATTTTCTAAGAGTTACCCGGATTATGTCGTTTTTTTACCCGAGGGGAAAATAGATTCGGTTTTTTATCATGCGCATTCTTCTATTATACCGGTTATATTTAAAGTGAATAAATACGATTTGTTCCCTAATAAACAATTGGATAGTATCGTCGAAGTGTTGAGCCGAGTACAAAAAGACGCTTCGGTACGTATAGCCTATCTTTGGATCGGAGGAAGCGCTTCTCCCGAGGGGCCTTCGAAGTGGAACCATAAGTTGGGGGAGTATCGTTCGCAAGCGTTGGCGAAATATTTATCGAAAGAGACAGGATTTCCGAAGGATTTGATGAGGGTGGAAAATCTGTGGGAAGATTGGTACTCTTTTGAAGTTGCATTGAAGAATGGGGCACAGATTCCCAATAAAGAAAAAGTTCTCGATATTTTGGGGAAAGAGAAAGACAATGAACGGAGAAAGTCGCAGATTATCGCTCTTGACAAGGGCTATACATGGCATAGAATTATTCGCGATATATTCCCTCCGTTCCGCAATGCACGTATGGCTATCGTATGCCATGAACGGCCTGAACGTATTCCGGTAAATGTCGAGAGGTTATCTTTCGACTATTCGTTGCCTGTAAGGGAACCGGTATCTTCGTTTCCGATGAATACGACAGAAAATCGAAGAAGAGTGATTGCCGTTAAGACCAATTTGTTGTTTGTCGCTGCGCTGACCGCCAATCTCGGTTTTGAGGCCGAGCTGTGGCCTCACTGGTCGATAGACCTTCCGGTATGGTATTCGCCTTACGATATTGCATCGACTCGTAAGTTGCGTTTGCTGGCGGTTCAACCCGAAGTACGGTGGTGGCCGGGAGTGGTTATGAATGGTCATTTCATAGGGTTGCATACTCATGTGGCGGGGTTCAATGTCGCCATAAACGATAAGGCGCGTTATCAAGATCCTAACCATGCGCTTTGGGGTATGGGGCTGAGCTATGGATATGCCTTTTCATGGGGAAAGGACAATCGGTGGGGAATAGAGTTTAACATAGGAGTCGGTTTTGCCGAGTACGATTATGATGCCTATCGTAATCGCAGAAATGGCGCTTTATTTAAATCCGGTTCCGATGTCTATTGGGGAGTTACGCGTGCAGGAGTAAATCTGTCGTATAAATGGTCTTTCGCTCGTAGGAATAAGAAAAACAGATAGGAATAGAGATGAAAGAGTACGGTTTTCATATCATAGCGTTTGTTTGCATTGTGTCGTTATTCGTAACGGCATGTGACAAAACGATCCATCAATATCCCGAGTCGGAGAAAACATGGGTAATGGTGGAACTGAATGCCGATCGTACACCTCCTGTGTATTATAAAGAATTGACGTATGATGCTGAGGGTGAATCTTCGATAAATGATTTAGAACCTGTCCTTTCGGGAAATTACACAGCCGATGAGCGATTGTGTTTGCGCTTTGTTGTCGAGCTGTATAAAATGCCGGGGGCGACGGACGATGTGAATAAAGGCAATCTGGTAGAACGCCGTGAAATATCGGTAGAAAGATTGACAGACGCTCCGCAAGATACATTGTATTTCTGTTTGGCAGATGGAATTTATAAAGTGTTGGCATGGGCCGATTATGTGCCGAAGGAAGAGCCTGCCGACTGGCATTTCAGTACCGATAAACTCGATGCCGTTAGGGCGAATGTATCTCATAAACCGTTGGATAATCATCATAAAAATTCGGCTGCCGGGAATTGTGATTTTATAGTCGATTCGAGCCGAGATGATAAAGCAGGTCCGGTTAGGTTGTCGGGAAATGAGGCTTCTGGGGCAGCTGTCGATGGTCGTATGGTTTCGGTATATATGGAGCGAGCCTCTGGCCGTTTTCGGTTATGGGCTACCGATTTACAAGAGTTTAGAAAGAAAAGGAGTGCTGTGGACGATTTGCATATTAAAATCATATACAAGCAATATGTCAGTGTCGGATATAATGTGGGAACAGAAATGCCCAATGCTTTTGTCGAGACTCGTACAATGGAAACCGCTCCCACGACACTGACCGATGATGGAACGCTTCTTTTGGCTTATGATTATGTGCTTGCTTCGGATCGTCGGGAAGACCACGTGCTGGTAGATGTCTTTGTATACGATGGAAATGGGAAAGAAATAAATCATTACCAGAATATCGACGTACCTCTTTATCGCAATAGAGAGACCGTTATTAAGGGGCCGTTTTTGACAAAGACCATAGGAAACGGCGATATCGGTATTGACGATGATTTCGATAATGAACATGTTGTGGTGATACCCGATTGAGAATATATTTTTAACCATTTTATATTATTTCATCATGAAAAAGAGTTATTATTTTTTAGCGGGAATGGCTTTGTTGGGACTGATGACAGGCTGTTCCAATGAATTGGACGAACCCGGGGCGAACCCGAACGGCGACGCAGTGCGTATCATGTTCGAAGCTCCCGAAGCCTTGCAGGTGACACGTGCGGTGACCGGTACGAATAGTGCACAAGGAGGATTGACAAACGTAGATTGGAGTAAGTACGATCTTCGTTATCAGGTGGCTGTTTATTCCGAAGATGGTGCGACATTGCTCGTTGCACCCCAGACTCAGGTAGTCGATACCTATGGACCTGTTTCCTTCGAATTTCGTCTTACGCCGAACAATACCTACAAATTTGTAGCGTGGGCCGATTTTGTAAAACAAGGAGAAACGTCCGATTTGCATTATAACACGTCCGATTTTACCGATATTTCGATAAAAGATGGGCTTGATGCTCAATTGAACGACGAGAGTAGAGATGCCTATTTCTTTATGAAAAATATCTCGGTGACACAAACGTTCGGTGAAACCATGACTTTGAAACGCCCGTTTGCAAAACTTCGTGTGATTACCACCGATTGGGCATCCGAAGGCATGGAGATGCCCGATAATTTCAAGGTCGCTTATCACGATTGTGTACGATTCTCTGCTTTAAATGCCGTTACCGGCGAGGCTGTCGGTAGTGCCGATGCCGAAAGTTCGAAGGTTTATACCGCAGCGATTATGCAAGATGAAACAGGTGATAAATTTTATGAAGGGGGATATGATGCTACTGCGAATAACCGTACGTTGGTAGTCGACTATCTCATTACCGGCGACGAGCAACGTGCCATACATTTCAGTTTGGAGATGTTGAAAGGAACAGCTCCGGTCGTTACAAAAGATTTTACAACCAATATACCCGTACAAAGGAATTATCTCACTACGATTTTGGGAAATCTGTTGACTGTGGGCGGAACGATAGATGTTGATATTCAGGAAGGTTTCAAGAACGAATGGATCGAGGGCGAAGAATGGTGGAACCCGGAGGAAATCACACCTTCTCAACCGGCTTACGATGAACAGACCAATACCTATTCGGTCTATACGAGAGAAGAGTTTGCTTGGCTGCCTACTCATATCGATGATATGCTTGCGGCTACCCCCGGTTTTACCTTGCGTATCTGCAACGATATAGATATGAGCGGTGTCGAGTGGAGCCCGATTTATCCCGGTTCCAGCGGTAGGACATATACGGTCGATGGACAAGGTCACACGTTGCGCAATTTTTCCATGAGCGGGAAGTTCGGGGCGGTCTATGAGTATAAGCTGGGTTCATTTGTTTTGGGTAGATATAATGCATATACCGGCGTATGGGGCAAATTCGACGGAATCATGAAGAACCTTACTTTCGAAAATATAACGATCAATGGTCTTGCCCATGCGGAGTTCCCGGTAAAAGATGTAGACGGAGAACCCGTCGATCACAGCAAAGAGTTCTCTTATTTTGCAGGGTGTATCGGTTATACCGGAGGTAATCAGTGGAGTATGAACAGCAAGTTCGAGAATGTACACGTCAGACACATACAGATTAAGTCGTCTGCCACTCCTTCTCAAAATCTCGGTGGTCTGGTCGGTTGGATTGGTTCAGGCGGAGGAAGTGCCGGGAATAGAGTCGCCGCTCTAAAAAACTGTTCTGCGACAGATGTACATCTCACGGGATATCAGGCCGGTGGTCTTGTCGGACAAGTGTTGGGCGATCGAGGCGTATCGTTCGATGATTGTCAGACGGAAAATGTCTATATACGTTATTCGAGTATTTCGTCATCATCAGGTTTTATAGGGAATATTGGCGACGGTGGAATTAACATCAGTTGGTCGGCAGCCATAGAAATCAATAATTGCAACCCGGCTCAAAACGTTTATTACATCAATGACAGAACCGGGGAGCCCAATACCACTTATAAACCTCAGAGTCCTTTCTACGGGCGCAAAAACAAGGTCGATGTGGTGACGATTACTCCGGAGGAAACGACAGAACCGTAACGATCATCGGGAATAATTTTGTAACAGAATATTATTGTTTGGTAGAATCCAATATAGAAAATGGGGCTGTGTCAAGACATCGACACAGCCCCATTAAAAAAATGACAGTTTCTGACCGCGCATACAGGACTCCTCCGAGCGAAAGGGTTAGAAGCTATTTGAATTAATATTTTTCCTCCCTGCGCGTGTCATATCCCGTAATGCTGGGACACGGCAGGAGTGAAGTGAAAAATCGATCTTTATTTCAGAAATGAGGAATACCGCTTGCCTCTCTCAGAATCGCCCTTTATTGGGCTTTCCTCTCTGTATTGTCGCCATACTTCCTCTTCCTTTACTCGCAAAATGCGAATAGGTTTGGTCCTATTATTTGGTCATTAGTTTTAAAACGATATACCCCCCGAATATTTGCAGAAGCATGCCGGGAATGCCTATTCGAAAATCTTGTATGGCGGTGAAAAAATTACCTGCAATAGCCCATTCGACAAGGCTCCCTGCTACTTGATAGGAGAGTACGACTCCCGTTAAGATGAGTAGAGAGACTTTCCCGAATCGATATGCGGCATATCCGGCGGCTGTGGCCAACAATATCGATTTGGAGAGAATCGCGGGTAGGACTTCGGGTAAAGGCATCCCGAACAGCATGGAGTTTATGAGGGGCGAGAGTACTGCCGTGAGCAACCCCACGCGCCACCCGTATTTATAGGCTCCGATAAGCGTGAAGAAATAGATGGGCAATAGCATGGGGCCACCCAGATGAATCGTATGACACAATTGGGGAAGAAGAATATTCCCCGCTATGAACAGGGCGGAAAAACCGTAGGTTCTCGCATTGTTATACTCTAAGGAATAGAGTTTTGCCGTGGTCGTTTGCATAGTCGTTTATTATTTATTGTTGTTAATCCAGTTTTACCAGTTCGTATTTTTGACTGCCCAAACCTATTTGTTCACCGTATTCCAACGTATGCATGCCGTGACGGGAATCGATACGTTCGATGAGGTGGATTTTTCCGTGGTCTTCCGATGCTCTCACCAAATCGGTACAGGCCTTGTCGAGAGCGACCGGGTCGAGTGATGCGAGGATACCTATGTCGCCCATTTTCGGATCTTCGGGGGAGGCATCGCAGTCGCAATCCACAGATAGGTTATTGGCTACACTTATATAAATGATTTTCTCACCGCAATGTTCAGCCACCGATTTGGCGGCTTCGGCCATCGACTCCAAGAAATCGTCTTGTGCAGGCAGGTTTTCCCACGGGTTCCCTTTGGTTTTCCCGGCAGAATGTATCCATGCTTTTCCGGTAGATGAAGCGATGCCGATGGACATGTTTTTTATCGCTCCGCCGAATCCTCCCATAGCATGTCCTTTGAAATGAGAGAGGATTATGGTAAAGTCGTAGTTCGGGTAATGGGCTCCCACATAATTCTCTTTAAGGTGCTTACCGCCGTGTACGAGTAGGGCTGTTTCTCCTTCCGAATCCATGATGTCGACAGGGGCGATAGCCGTGAAACCGTGGTCGGCAGCAGCTTTCAGATGACTTTCTGTGTCGGCTCTTCCACCCCCGTAGGCCGTGTTGCATTCGACGATCGTCCCGTTCACCTTCTGTACGAGGTCTTTGATAAGAGCCGGTTGTAAGAAGTTATGACCACCCGGTTCTCCGGTAGATAGTTTTACTGCGACTTTTCCGGTCGCTTTGCGGTTCAACGCTTCGTATATTTTCACCAAGTTTTCGGAAGAAATCTCTTTGAACATGTATACTTTGGGCGTTTCATTGTCCTTCTTGGAAAGTTGAGTTTCCGAATTTTGTGCGCGGGTGTTACAGCTTATCCCTATAAGGGCGGATAAGAAAGCGCATAGGGCGATATTGATGTACTTTTTCATATATGTGTGTGAATGAAAGAAATTAAAATTTTACGTTTATACCGGCCATGATTGTAGCTTTGGGCATGGGGTATCCGGCATTTATTTCGTATCGTTGTGCCAAGAGGTTTTCTCCACGTGCCCAAATGTCGAACCATTCGGTGACTTTGAATGACCCGTTGATGTTCCATAGTACGAAATCTTCGGTTTGAACATGGTCTACGTCTGTGTAGAGATTGGCTACATATTGGAGCCCGGTGGAGACAGTCCAGCGATTTTTGGAGAACATGGCTCCGGCGTAGAACTTATGTTCGGGTGCGCCGAGTACCGGATTGTCCATGTGCAGATAGCTGTAATTGGTTTCGACCGACCAATGGGGGTGAATACGGTAAGCAGCTTCCGCTTCGACTCCGGTGTTGTCTATTTTCCCGGTGTTCATGTTCAAGGGGGTCGCTCCCGCACGAGGTACGGCGACGATCAGATTTTTCCCGTCGATATAAAAAACATTGATACCATACGACAATCTTCTGTCGAGTAAACGTTGGGCGAAAGCCAGTTCGTAATTCCACATGGACTCTGGTCGAAGATCGGGGTTTTTGGGAGGGAACATATACATTTCCCGTATGGTAGGATAGCGAAATCCTTTGCCTGCACTTGCTTTCAATTCGATGGAGCCGGGTAAATGGAACGATAATCCCGCTTGTGGAATCCATTCCGTACCGATATGCGAATGGTGGTCGATACGGATACCGGCATCGAGGGTGAGCCAATGGCTGATGTCTTGCCGAAAATCGATATAACCGGCTATTTCGTGCTGTACCTTATCGACGATGTGTTCACGTTCTCCGTTTCGTTCACCTTCGACGTAACGGTTTTGTGCTTTGCCACCGAAGCGGTAGTAGTCAACTCCGGCAGTCAGGCGGTTGCCGGTAAAAAGCTGTGCGCTTTGATACCACGATATGCCCATCATGTCGTCGTGCGAGTCGAACCGGTATGGTTTGGGGTTATTCTTGTCATCGGGGTTGGCGGTATAACCGTCGTTGATCCAATGGTCTCCCCAGTTGTAGAAAAAGCTCACAGCTCCCGATGTGCGTTCGTAGCGGTTTTCTACGGCAACCGAGGTCATACCGCGGGTGATACTTTGGTCTGCGTCGATCATCGGGTCGGTTACCTCACCCGGTTGCGAAGCGTTGAAGTGGGTGACATTTACGTCGCCGCGGATATTCCAATAGGGAGAAAATTCATAACCCAGTTTGGCATATCCCCCGTATTGCTCGAATCCCATATTTCGGCGATGTCCGTCGGTTCGGTTGTACGAACCGCTTATCAGGCTGGTAAATCCGCCTTTTCGAATGCGGTTCGTGACTTCGCTCTGTAAAGTGTTGAACGAACCGTATCCTAAGTTGAGGTTGGTTTTTACTCCCTCTTCATGTAATTGGCGGGTAACGATGTTGATAACGCCCCCCATGGCGTTCGAGCCGTACAATACCGAGGCCGGTCCGCGCAAGACTTCCACTCGTTCGGCCATTAGCGATTGGTAAGCATCGGCGATAGGGTGTCCCATTAGTCCCATGTATTGGGGGTGTCCGTCGATGAGAACCATCAAGCGACCCGATCCGCTGCCTATTCCCCGTAACGACATGCCACCGGCCGCACCTCCCGATACACCGTAACCCATGATACCTCTGGCTGTGATGAATAGTCCGGGTACTTGTTGGGTAAGTATAGGGAGAATCGACGGTTGCATGCTCTGCTCGATTTGTTTACGGTCTATGACGGAAATCGTCATGGGCAGATGACGAATATCTGTCTCATTGCGAGTGCCGGTAACGACCACTTCATGGATTTGTATCGGGTCGATCAGTTTTCCATTTGAGGTTTTCGTTATATTTGGCAACGAGTCGGTTTGAGCCGATGCCGTTATTTCTCCTAATGCAAAAAATAAAAGTAAAAGTTTTGTCCTCATGCGTTTATATATTCTTCATCGTGTTCATGAAATCGTCTATCTCTGCGAGACAATCTTCCGGAGTTTCCAAATTTTTACAACGACTCTCCAACGGACACCAGCCGGTTCGGGTACGGTTGATAATGTATTCTGTCTCGATTTTGTATTCGGGTTCTATGCCGTGAGATTGAAATAAGGAGAGTGCCGGCCGACTGATGACACCGGCGAACACTTCTTTTACGCCTCCCAAGATCATCAAGGCCGCTGCGGCCTTTCCTATGACTTTGTCGGCAATGAATGATCCGTTGAGAAAATCCGGTTCTTCTTTCAATAATCGGTAAATATCTTTTACGCCTCGTTCGTGAAACAAGCGTATTTCGTGATTATTGCAAATAATGCAGGAACATTGTTCGGCAAAGAGCCGATTGATGATTTCTTGTTTTTTTTCGGTAGTCATTTTTATTACTGTGTTTAGAACCCGAACCGTTGAGCTGCCTGATGCATGGACTCTATGATTTTAACTCCGAACGGGCAACGGACTTCGCATGCGCCGCATTCGACACATTCCGAGGCATGGTGTGTGAGTGCCTTGTAATGTTCTCGCACGGTTTCGGGTATTTCTCCTTGTGCAACAGTTAAGTTATAAAATTTGTTCACGGCGGCAATATCTATTTTTGAAGTACAAGGTGCGCAATGACCGCAATACATGCAATGACCCTTCCACGAGAATTTCTCCAAGCCGGTCATTACGGCGGTATAGTCGCGTTCTTGTGGAGTGGCATGGCTCCAAGCGACTGCCTCGGCGATTTCTTCCCTACTTTTGCAGCCTACCATGACGGCTGCCACACCCGGACGCGTCAGTGCATATTCGATGGCCTGCACGGGTGTCATGGCCCGGCCGAAGGGGGAATTTTCTTTATTCAATAAGTCGCCTCCGCCATAAACTTTCATTACGTCGATACCCACGCCTTCCCTTTCGCACAAGGTATAGAATTGTTCCCGAACCGGGTCTATATTCTGCAAAGCGTTGGTATAACTTTCTTCTGCCCACAGCGTGTCGACATCTTCGTTGGGAGGTAGCAGGTCGTAACAGGGATTGATGGAAAATAAAACGACATCTATCAGCCCCGTTTTGACCGCCATGCTCGCCACGGTCGGATTGTGGCTGCTCATGCCGATGGCCCGTATCTTTCCCTCGGCTTTCAACCGTTGCGCGATTTCGATGATTTCATGATCGAATACCGTGTGAAAGTCTTTTTCGGCATCCACGTAATGTATCATACCGATGTCGAGATAATCGGTGCGCAGTTGTTTCAAAAGCGCTTCGAAAGAGGCTATGGTCTTTTGTGGGTTGCGGGTACGCAGGTATTGGTCGTTTTCCCATGTGGTACATAGGTGACCTTGTATGACGAAATTTTCTCGTCTTCCCTCTAAGGCAAATCCGATATGGCTCCTAAGGTCGGGATTCGAAGAATAGATATCCACGAAATTGATTCCGTTTTCTATGGCGAAATCGAAATCGGCCTTGACCTCTTCGGCGGTTTTGTGCATGAACCCTTCGCAACCAAGAGCGATGGTACTTACCCGGATTCCGGTTCTTCCTAATGTTCTATATTCCATAACGAGGCTTTAAAATTCTCTTCCTTGTTTCAGGTCTTCGACAAACTTGTCGATGCGTTGCATTTCTTCCGGGATATGAATGTTTTGCGGACAATGGTGCACGCATTGGTTGCACCCGATACAATGGTTGGCTTGGCGCAGTTTGGGAACACTTCGGTCATACCCGACAAGAAACGCCCGGCGGGCTTTGCTATAATTGGCATCTCGGGACGATGAAGGCATGTTTCCCTCGTTTATACATTTGTTGAAATGCAGCAGAATACCCGGAATATCCAGTCCGTAAGGACAAGGCATGCAATATTTGCAATCGTTGCACGGTATGGTCGGGTAACGCAATAATTGTTGTGCCGTCTCTTCCAGAAATTCTTTGTCGGCATCGCTCAGTGGATCGAGCGGACAAAACGTGCGCAGATTATCTTGCAGGTGTTCCATATAAGTCATGCCGCTCAGTACGGTCAATACACCGGGAAAAGAGCCGGCAAAACGGAATGCCCATGATGCCACGCTCGATTCCGGTTTCCTCTGTTTCAGTTTGGCGGTTATGTGGTCGTGGACATTCGACAGGCGGCCGCCTAATAACGGTTCCATGATAATGGCGGGTATTCCCCGTTTCGATAATTCTCCATAGAGATATTCGGCGTTGGTGTTCCGTTCGTTTACTTCTTTGGCATGCTTCCAATCGACATAATTGAGTTGTATCTGTACGAAGTCCCATTTGAATTCATCGTGGCGGGAAAGAAGATAGTCGAATACCTTGATGTCTCCGTGGTAAGAAAATCCGAGGTTCCGTATTCGTCCGGCTTGTCGTTCGGCGAGGAGGAAATCGAGGACCCCGTTGTCGATGTAACGGGCGTTGAACTCTTGTAATCCGTTCCCCATGCCTACGCCATGCAGCAACAAATAGTCTATGTAGTTTACTTGTAGTTCTTTGAACGAATTGTGATACATGGCTATCGAAGCCTCCCGGCTCCAAGTCGAGGGCGCGAAATTCGATAGTTTCGTGGCGATGAAATATTTGTCTCTCGGATAGCGGCTGAGGGCGATTCCGGTAGCCCGCTCCGAGCGGCCTTTGCAATAGGCGGGAGATGTATCGAAATAATTTACTCCGTGGGCAATGGCGACATCGACCAGCTTATTGACAGTTTCTTGGTCTATATCGTCGCTGCTGTCTCTGGCGCTGTTGTTTGAGACGGTCGGCCAGCGCATGCAGCCGTAACCCAGTAGAGATACTCGGTCTTGGGTCGATGGGTTTATCCGGTAGGTCATCTGGTCGGTGGGAATATCGGTTGTCGCCGTGTATGCCGATTCTTGTTTGTTTTTGCAGCCGGGAAGAAGGGTTGCCGATGTGACGGCAGCCGCACCACCCAATACTTTCAGGAAATCCCTTCTGTCTAAATTCTTGTTATGTTCGTTTTTCATTGCTTTTCGTTTTGGAGATTAGATGATACGATGGTGTTCGTGACCTTCTACATAGATAGCGCTGAACGGACGTGCCGGACACAGGTTTTCGCAAGTACCGCAACCGATACAGCGTTCCGTATTGATAACCGGGATCATTATGGTCTTGTCCTGTTCGCTGTTTTCACGACCTCCTCTATGGCGGTGACGGCCGTGGAACGGAACCATTTGTATAGCTCCGACAGGACAATGTCGAGCACAATTCCCGCAATCTACTCCGTCGGTAAACGGTATGCAGTTCTTTTTCACCCATACGGCGTGGCCTATCTGTATGCTCGATTTTTCGGCAACGGTGATGGGGCGTATGGCTCCTGTCGGGCATACCTCCGAACACTTGGTACATTCGGAACGGCAATATCCGCGTTCGTACGACATTTCGGGCTGCATGAAAGTCATCAGATTACCCGATGGCCGCAAGACTTGATTAGGACAAGCCGATATGCACAACTGGCATGCCGTACAATGCTGGGCTATGTTCGATGCGCTTAGCGAACCCGGTGGGGTAATGGGAGTGATTCGGTTGGGAATTTTTTTATCTTCGATGACCGCTAGACCTCCGTCTACTTTTTTCTCCTGAGCTTTCAATAAGGCAGTACCGGCCAACAATCCGGCGAACGAGAGGAACTCTCGTCTGGGATTTTCCTTTTTGTCTTCATGTGCTGGTTTGACAGATGCCGAAGTAGTCTTTTTTCGGGGAATGTATCGTATCGCTCCCTGTCTGCACTTTTCGATGCAATCCATGCAAGCCACGCAACGGCTGTAATCGATGAGGTGGTTTTTGGCATCGATGCACGAGGCTTTGCAGTTGCGGGCACACGATTGGCAACCGTTACATTTTGTCGTGTCGATAACGGGGCGGAAAAGAGAGAATCGGGACAATAGCCCCAGAACAGTACCCACCGGGCAAATCGTGTTGCAATAGGTGCGCCCGTTTTTCCATGCTAATATAAGTAACGAGACGAATGTGACGAGGGCAATGATAAAAGTGGGTATGCTTTTCAGCCACACGTCGGTGGAATAGAACGCGTAACTGTCGATACGCTCGGCAAAGTAAGCGAGTAAATTGTTTCCCCATTGATAGAGCGGAGCGAACAGATTGGATGCGATTCGTCCGTATGCGCTGTATGGAGCGATGAGGGCCGCAATAGCCGTGAATCCGGCAAGCAGGGCGACGATGAACAAGGCCAACATGCTGTAACGCAGCCATGAGATAGCCGGTGAATAACGGAATCGGTTCTTTTTCCGTTTACCCGATATCCACGAAACGATATCTTGGAATACACCGAGCGGACAGATTACCGAGCAGTAGACACGTCCGAACAATAAAGTGAGGATAACGAGGAATGCGACGACTCCTACGTTCAAAGCCAATACGGCCGGGAGGAACTGTATTTTAGCGAGCCACCCGAACCACAGATGCAGAGTCCCCGTGAAATCGAGGAATAATAAGGTGATTAGCGTGAAACAGATAGTCGCTGCGACTATCCTGATTTTTCTTAACATAAAGGTTCGTTTTTAGCTGTTAAATGATATATTTCGATAAATCTGTTGGGCATAGTACAGAAAATCGCTACGAAAATACACAAAGATTTTTTAATTTTTTTTGCTCATAATCAATAAAAAAGAGTTTTTTATATTCTTTTTTTCCTTCTCGATTTTCCATTTGCAATGGAAGAAATAAGACGATATGATTCGAAAAGTAACGGCCTATGGTGTAAATGTCGATTTTATAGGCATTCTTTTTTCCGAGCTTAGATCACCTTCATTTCAGAATACAAAGATAAATGGGAATATTAGTGATATATGTAGATAAATTACGGATAGTTGTACCAATTTTACAGATACATAGCAGCACCTTTCCCTTTGCGAACATACTCCTTTATTGCTAATGCAGAGTCCCCCGTAATACTACGGGACACAGCAAGGAGAGAAGGGATAATACCTTCGATAGCGGGAACAGAGTGATGCATATCCCTCTCCCCCCCCTGCCGTGCCCCGCAATGCTGCGGGGTGTTGCGGAGCCAATAGGGGGAGTGCCCGCAGGGCGAGGGGGTTGAAATAGAAAAATATAGCCCACTCCTTCTGCTCACGTTTAGCGCGATAGGGAGTGTCACGTGGTGGGGAAATATAGGGGTGATAAGTGTTTGAGTTTGGGTTACAAGCTACTGGCGAATATCCCGACAGTAGCTATCGATTCCAATTCCAACAAATACTTTTTGGCTGTGAGCCCGCCTCCGTAACCGGTGAGAGACCGGTCGCTACCGATCACTCTATGGCAGGGAACGAAAATGGAGATGGCGTTTGCTCCGTTGGCATTCGCTACGGCGCGAACGGCGTTCGGTATGTCCAGTCGTTTGGCCATTTCACCATAAGAAAGTGTTTGTCCATAAGGGATTTCCAATAATTTGTGCCATACTTTTTTCTGGAAATCCGTACCAGTAAATAGTATGGGAATATCGAACGTTGTCCGCTCTCTTTTGAAATACTCGTCTAATTGTCGGGCAGCTTCTTGAATGATATCCGATTTCCCTTCTTTATAGTCCGCATTCAACAGGTTTTGTAATCTTTTGTCCACTCTGCCCTGATGTTTTTCTATCACCCAGTTACAAAGGCAAAGTCGGTCTTCGTATGAACCGAGTATTAAATCCCCGCAAGGAGAGGGATAGTGTTGTGTTAGAATCACATGTTCTGTATTCATGATCGTTTCTTTTTAGAAGCTGTTTAAAATTTATTCCGAGACAGATTGAGACCTATGTTGAAGCAGATTGGAGTCCGAGATATGCAGTCAATAGCGGGCTATTGACAAAAATCAAGGGATTCTAGATGCGAGACTGGGGCTCAATATGGCCGGAACATACCCGCTTGCAATGATAATATGATTTCTCAATAAATTTAAAACAGCTTCTTAGTCGTTGCGTAATCTTTCATTCCTTCGATGGCTCCACCGGCTACCGTCCACAGGTATAGGCTGGCCACACTGTTGTAAGGCGAATAACGTCGGCGATATTTTTCAAACAGTTTACGGGTTATGTCGCGATGGTGATATACCATTCGTAGTCCTCTTTGAATGGCGAGGTCGCTATAACTTAGAATATCTGGACGTTGCATGGAAAATAACATGAGCATTTCGGCACTCCATATGCCTATCCCGTCGAGCTTCGACAAGCATTCGATGACCTCTTCGTCGGTCTTGTCGTAAAGCCCGTGAATGTCGAACTCTCCGTTCAATATTTTTGTGGCTGCGCGTTTAATGTAGGTCACTTTTTTGAATGAGATACCGAAGCGTTGCAATTCTTCACCGGTCAGGCTTATGACTCTTTGTGGTGTAATTTCTCCTAATGAAGATTGTATTCGCTGCCAGATGGTCTCATGAGCCTTTGTTGAAATTTGCTGCCCTACGATGGAATGTACCAATGCTGCAAAAAGGTTCGGAATGACTCTCCTTTTTACCCAGCCTACCTTGTCTATGATTTCAGACAGGCGTTTGTCCCTCTGTTTTAAGTAAGCGAGTTCTTTTTCTCCGTATTGAAAATATTCTGTCATATTTCTTTTGCTTTCATCTTGTTATCGATTTGAGGGTTTTATGTTAGGTAAAAATCCGGCGATGATACCCAATAGAGGCAACAATGTACTGACTTTGAAAATAAATTCTATACTCGTTTCATCGGCAAGCCAGCCGAAGAATGCGGAACCGATTCCTCCGAGTCCGAACATAAGTCCGAAGAAAATACCTGAGATCATTCCTACTTTGTCCGGCTTTAAATCGGTAGCATAAACCAGTATGGCAGAAAAGGCCGATGCGATGATAAAACCGATGATAACGGCTATGACGAGCGTCCAAAACAGATTGAGGTACGGCAGTACGAGTGTGAAGGGGGCTGCACCGAGGATAGAAAAGAGAATGACGTATTTTCGTCCGTACCGGTCGCCGAGAAACCCTCCGAGCAAAGTCCCTATGGCCAGTGCCGCGAGAAAAGCGAATAGGCAAAGTTGCGATTGTTGTACCGTAATGCCGAATTTTTCGATTAAAAAGAAGGTGAAATAACTCGTCATGCATGAGATAAAAAAGTATTTCGAGAATAGCATGATTACCAGAATAATCAGAGCATTGCGGATTGCTTTCTTGCTCAAATTACAACTTGTCGTTTGTTGAGCTCGATGCGACATTCCGGTTTGGGAAAGCGTCAGCTTGTACCAATATCCTACCCGTACCAGTATGGCAGAGGCGAGCAATGCTGCGATTGAAAACCACCCGACGGCATGTTGCCCGTAAGGAATAATAATCAATGCGGCGAGTAATGGCCCGATGGCGCTTCCTCCGTTTCCGCCGACTTGAAAAATAGACTGGGCCAGACTTTTCCTGCCCCCCGATGCTATTTGTGCCACTCGGGATGCTTCGGGGTGGAATACCGAAGAACCGCAACCGATAATCGCGACAGCGAGGAGAATCAAGAAAAAGTTCGAGGCGAAAGCAAGCAGCAATAACCCCGTTAGGGTAAAACACATGCCTGCGGATAATGAATAGGGCTGAGGTCGGCGGTCGGCATATTGTCCTACAAAAGGTTGAAAAACGGAAGAGGTCAGTTGGAATACCAGTGTGATGATGCCTATTTGTGCGAATGTAAATCCGAAATTATCTTTCAAGACAGGATACATGGCGGGGATAACCGATTGGATCATATCGTTCAATAGGTGGCAAAAACCCATGGCGAACAATATCGTATAGGCTGTACCTTTTTGGACATGGGGATGCCCTTTGAGTTTAATTAAAATGCTCTTCATCGGATTCCTTTTCTATGTTTACGTCCTTCCATAATAGTTTGGCCGCTCGCATGGCCGGCTCTATATTTCCTGTTTCGATGTGGTGCAACAGCCTTTCATGCAACGGTTGCGATTTCATAAGATAAGTGGTGTCCTCATAAATGTAGTCGTATCCGGAGGTAAGGTGAACCGTCATGCTGTGGTAAAGCTCGGACAATATCTCGTTATGCGTAGCCCGGGCTATCGAGTTATGAAAATTTATGTCGGCGGCGATACACCGTCCGACATCGCCCGATTTTGCGGCTTCTCCTCTTTCTTGGATATGTCGTTTCATATTTTCCAGATCGGTCTTTGTTCTCCTTTGTGCGGCCAGTCGGGCAATGGGAGCTTCGATGATGTCCCGTACCTCCCGCAGTTCCTGTATGTCTGCTCGTTTCAATCGTTGGTGGAATGGTTCATTGGTTTCCGTAACGCTTTCCACGAAAGTACCCCGTCCCTGTTGTACACTCAGGTATCCCATGTTTACAAGCATTTTGATGGCTTCTCGTACAGTGGAGCGACCTACGCCGAACAGCTTCATTAACTCAGGTTCGGTAGGTAGCTTTTCTCCTTTGGTCAATTTCCCGTCGTTTATTTGTTCCCTGATTAGGGAGGAGACTTCCTCCGCGAGCGACTTCTTTTGAAGGGTTGTATTTATATCCATAATAAGTCTTATGATAATATCATCTGATGAATTTTTTGCGTTGGTAAACGTACTTATTTTTTAGAAGACAAGAAAATAAAAAGTAAAATTTAACTCGGTTTTTTGATGTGTTGATTCGCAAAATACTCCTTTTTGCGAGGAAAAAAATAACATTGATAACTCTTTAACTGTCGTTTCCCGTAGCATCATGGGGTTGGGTAGAATAGATATAGAAGGGGTCGTAGGGTGGAGGTATTGATGTCGTTTAAAGTCAAGAGAAATATCATATACGTGTCGTTAGCGGTGGTATGGTTTGGGAAAGAGACTGTTTATCCTATACACTATTCGGCAGGATTTGTCGTTTAATATATGTATAATAGCAAAACGAGTATCATGGAAAAACGTCAGGAGGAGAGTTTGATATGGCTCGATTGGGCCAAGGAATTACAGTTTATTGCACAAGCGGGTTTGACCTATTCAAAAGATCCGTTCGATTTGGAGCGGTTTCAACGAATACGCGAAATTTCGGCGGAGATAGTGAGTCGGCAGACCGGATTGTCTTTTGAACGAGTGACGGATCTTTTTTGTGGCGAGACCGGGTTCCAGACTCCCAAACTCGATACGAGGGCTGCTATTTTTCAAGACGGAAAAATCCTGTTGGTCGAGGAGAGGGACGGTACGTGGTCGTTGCCCGGAGGGTGGGTCGATGTGAACCAAACCGTCAAAACCAATACCGAAAAAGAGGTGCTCGAAGAAGCCGGGCTCGAAGTCGAGGCTGTCCGTCTGCTTGCTTTGCAAGATCGCAATCTCCATAACCGGCCGCCCTATGCCTATAACGTATGTAAAGCCTTTGTCTTGTGCGAAATCAAAGGCGGCTCGTTCCGTCCCAATATAGAAACACAGGGTAGTGCCTATTTCGCTTTGGACGAACTGCCGCCACTCTCTGAGGACAAAGTTACTCGCGAGCAAATCGTCCTCTGCTTCGAAGCCGTGCAAACTGACGATTGGGTAGT
>QRFC01000739.1_pt1 | contig 29780 bp, 27 predicted proteins | sample 1861061 | NCBI WGS metagenome assembly QRFC01 (sample SAMN09711282, study PRJNA482702) | Human gut metagenome, whole genome shotgun sequencing project.
TCGTAAGACCTTGTGGGGAAAGGAGGATGCACCGCAGCGGGGAGGGCTGCCCGGAGCAAAGCGCAGGGTCAGCCCGACTTAAGCGAAGGTTGCGTCCGATGCGACGACGCTTATAAGGTTGATTTTTAATTTGGTTTCTGCAAGCCAATCGCAGAAAGTCATGCTGCCGAGACTGTGGGTAAAACAAGCAGTTACTTGCCCAGACGGCCCCTTCCCCGCATCGGGGGAGGGGTAGGGGGTGCGGAGCCGAGCGCCGCCAGTGGCGGATGCAGCGAGGCGGAGCACCCGTAGCGGTCGAAAAAATCGAGCAAGCGAGCAGCGCGATGATTTTTTCGGGCACCGCAAGGCGGATGGGGCAGATGCGCCCGCGGCTACCTTTGGAGCGCATCTGTGCGCAGTGCGGATTTGGATTTTTCGACCGAGAAAAATCTAAATCCGTAGCCAGCACAGCTAAGCGCCAAAGAGGTTTGCAAAGGGGAAAGCCCGGTTCCCCTTTGCCCTGTTTTGCTTCCTTTTGCAGGAGCAAAAGGAAGGCCCCCGCGGCGAGCGGTGCTAATTAAGCCTTGTAAAAGGCCCTGCCCCGCCGAAGGCGAGATGAAACTTTATCATAATTATTGCCGTCAACCCCTCAGTCACGGCTGCGCCGTGCCAGCTTCCCTTACACAGGGGAGCCTTTAGGGTGATGTGACGCCGACAGGCGAGAAGAAATTTGGTATGCGAGGGGATCGCGGTGCGCGGGTGCGGGACTACGATTGGCCCAGGAGCACTCCGCCGGCAGGCGGAAACAATGCAAAGATTCTATGACAAATCGTCATAATATGAGTGAAAAGAAGGGAGTGTGACCGGCGGATGATGGAATACCACGGCAGGCGGCTGCGGCTGCGGCTGGAGGGCGAAAGCCACAGCCCGGAAATGCGGGTGACGATCTGGGGGCTGCCGGTGGGAGAGCCCGTGGATAAGGAAACCCTGCTGGGACTGCTGGCCCGGCGTCGGCCGGGACAAAGCCCCTTGACGACGGGGCGAAACGAAAAGGATGAACCGAAATTCCTAAGCGGGGCGCGGGATGGCATGCTGACCGGGGAGCCGGTGGTCATCCGCTTTGCCAACGAGGACCGGCGGCCGGAGGATTATGCGGCCATAAGGACGATCCCCCGGCCGGGCCATGCCGATTATCCCCAGTATTTACAGGGCGGAGCCATCCCCAGCGGGGGCGGCGCGCTGGGCGGCCGGATGACCCTGCTGCTGTGCGCGGCGGGCGGTCTGGCGCTGGGCCTGCTGAAGAAGAAAAATATTACTGTGGCGGGACGGCTGCTTTCGGTGGGCGGGGTACGGGATATCCCGCTGCCGGTGTGGCCCCCCAAAGAGCTGCTGGAGGCTCTGGCCGAAAAAAAACTGCCGGTATGGAGCGAGGAACTCATCCCCCGGATGGAGGAGGAGATCCTGGCGGCCAAGGCGGCGGGGGATTCCCTGGGCGGGGTGATAGAATGCGTGGCTCTGGGGCTGCCCGGCGGGTTGGGGAATCCCCGGTTTGATGGGGTGACCAACCGGCTGGCGGCGGTGCTTTTTGCCATCCCCGGCGTAAAAGGGGTGGAATTCGGCGATGGCTTTGCCGGGGCGGCGCAGCGTGGCAGCGAGCAGAATGACCCGTTTATTCTCTCGGATGGGACGATACAAACCGAGACCAACCACGCCGGCGGGCTGCTGGGGAGCATCACCACGGGGATGCCGCTGGTGCTGCGCCTGGCCATGAAGCCGACCCCGAGCATCGCGCGGGAGCAGAGGAGCGTAGACCTGCAAACCATGCGGCAGGTTTCCCTTTGCATCGGCGGGCGGCACGACCCCTGCATCGCGGTGCGGGCGGTGCCGGTGGCTGAGGCGGTAACGGCGCTGGTACTGCTGGATCTGCTGCTGGAGGCAGACGAAGGCGGCGAATGGGTGTAAAAATGAGCGGCGCCAAAGAATTTGACGCCCGGCTGGCGGCAATAGGCCCGAAAGGGTGCTGGCCGGCCCGCAGGGCCGTATGCCCGGAGCATGCAGAAAGCGAGGAGAGAAGATGGAACTGCAGGAACTGAGAAATGAGATCAACCGGATAGATGGCGAGATGCTGGCCCTGCTGGAGCGGCGGCTGGCGGTGTGCCGTGCCATAGCGGAGTACAAGCGGCAAAACGGGCTGCCGGTGCGGGATGCGGCACGGGAAACTGAAAAGCTGCACAAAGCGATGGAGCGGGGCGGAGCAGCCGGGCAGCGACTGGTGGCGCTGCTGATGGCGCTGGGCCGGGAGGAGCAGGAGCGACTGCTGAAAGGAGAATAAAAATGATACTGAAGAACGATACCGTGCTGCTGCGGGATTTTAAGCGGGAGGACATAGCGAAGCGGATAGAATGGGAGACCGAACAGACCGAGTGGCAGCTGTGGGACGGCCCGTGGGAATACGAGGGGCTGACCGAGGAGCAGAAAAAAGAGAATCTGCAAAAGTACATAAAAGCGTTGGAGGAATGGGCGGCGATATGTGAGTCGCTGTCCGACGAGATGCCGCGCAAGTCCTTCCAGATCTGCACGCCGGAGGGGGAATATGTGGGCTGGTGCGGCAGTTATTTTATCAATGAGGACTGCTGCATAGACGAAAACGGCGACCGGCTGGCCATTGGCATTGACCTGCCGGAGGAGAACGCCCGCGGCAAGGGCCTGGCGACCCACGCGCTGCGGCTGTTTATGGCATACCTGCGCTCGTTGGGATTTACCGAGCTGTACACCCAGACCTGGAGCGGCAATGAACGAATGATCGGCTTGGCGGAAAAGTTGGGCTTTACCGAGTGCTGCCGCAAGCAGAAGCTGCGCACGGTGCGGGGGCAGCAATACGACGGGCTGACCTTCCGGAAAGAGCTGTGATTATACGGTTTGTATATAATGATTTGTATTATACGAGAAATGGCATGCTGGTCTATATGGAAACGGGACGGCTGCGGAAAATGAAGCAATAAAAAGAGACCCTCGGGCGGAGAGAACTGCACGGGGGTCGCGGTGTTCTTTGGGGGGATTTTGGGGGGCGATGCGAGTATCATTTCCGAGCGAATCGGGGGTCTCGTTTTTTAGCAAAGAAGCTAAAAAAGCAGAATATAAAGCAGTGCCCAAATGAGCTCGCGGTCGGCGCGGCAGCGCAATAAAAAGGCCAGTACCACCAGGATGAGCAGCGTTTCCTGATCGATGGTCGGGCGGCGGGCCGCAAGGGGCGCGGTTTGGGAAGGAACCCGGCGCGGCGCGCCGCCGCCCGCCGCCGCAGGCGGCGTGGGGGCAAAAGCCCCGGCCGCCCCCTTGGGGGGCGGGGGCGGCGGCGCCGGGGCCGCGCGCAGCGCGGCCTCCCGAGACTGCTGCTCGGCACGGCGGCAAAGCTCGGCGAAGAGGGCTTCATCTTCGGGCTTCCATTGCGGCATGGCAGGGGGCCTCCTTTCAAGGGAGATGGCGGCCTTTGGCCGGCAGGGGGCATGCAAATTTGCTTGCAATTTGGCCCCATAGCTTTGCGGTGCAAGGGCGGTTACGAGGGAGCTGGGCAGAGCAATAAGTATTTGCAAGCGTATGCATTTACCAGGCAAAGGCCGCAGGGATGAAAAAAGCCCCAGCGGCTTTAACCGGCGGGGGGCTTATCCTCCAGCAGGGGCAGCAGCCGGATGATGCGCAGCAGCTGGGCAGCCTCCTCCACCTTTTTGCGGCGGTGCTCCCCGCAGAAGGGCTGCAAAGCCATCAAAAGCTGGGTATCGCGGTCCGGGGTAGAAAGGGAGGACATCACCTGGGCGATGCGGCCCAACAGGGCGGGATCGAAGCCGGGGGACTGGGTACTGCCGCCTGTGCCGCCCAGCATCCCCAAAAGGGCGGAGAGATCAGGAGTGGCGGGGGCTTCCCCGGCCGGTTCCTGCGGCGGGGGCGGGGGGCCGTTGCCCAGGCCCAGACCGGCGGCAAGCTCTCCCAGCTGGGAGAGCATTTGCGGATCGGAAAGGAGCTGCTCCAGCCGGGCGCTCAGGTCCTCCATGGTGATCCCTCCGATCCGTGGTGTGGTAGCAGGCAATGCCTGCGGTTTTGGAAAGGCTGCGGGGGGCGCGGGTAAGGCGGCCGCCCCGCGGCCCGCCCCCGCAGGGGGGCGGGTGGGTGGCCCCCCGCAGGGGGGGCCACTGCCCGGGCGAAGCCCGGGCAACGGGGCGGCCGCAGCCAGGCCCTGCTCAAATCAGGGCTCCGGGGGTGCCTGCCCGGCCAAAAGCTGCTGCAGCAGCATGCGCACCTGCGGAGACTGGAGCAGCTGCGACAGGCCCTCCCGGTCGGAGAGCAGGGCGTTTACCTTTTCGCGGTCGGCGCCCAGGGACTGCAGCAGGCCGTCCAGTCGGCCGTTTTGCAGCTCCTCCTGCAGTTTTACGGGGTCGCGCCCCAATTTGCCCGCCGCGATGCGCAGCAGGATGGAAAGCTGTTCCGGGGTATAGCGGGAAGGTTCGGCCATTTCTTCATTCCTCCTGTTCCTTTTTGCTTAAAGATATGATAAAATACCTTTGGTTAGAAGATGGGGAAAGCGGGCAGGATGCCGCTCTTCCCATCTATATGCAGCAGGAGTAAAGGGGGTGCCCACCGGATGAAGGTCATCATTTGCAGCGATAGCCACGGGGCGTTTGCCGCGGCGGAGCAGGTGCTGGAGCAGCAGCCGGAAGCGGCGGCGGTCCTCTTTTTGGGCGATGGCGCGGAGGAATGGGACGATCTGCATGAGATCTACCCGCAGATCCCCTTTTACCCGGTGCGGGGCAACTGCGACTGGGGCAGTGACTGGCCGGCCGAACGCATCGTGGAGCTGGGCGGGCACCGTATTTTTTGCACCCACGGGCACCTGTACGGGGTAAAAACCGCCGGTACGGCGCTATTGGAGAAAAAGGCGGCGGTGGAAAACTGCGACATCGTACTGTATGGGCACACCCACCTGGCGAAAATAGAATACCGGGAGGGGCGGTATTTTCTTAATCCCGGGAGCCTGCGCCAGCCGGTGGAGGGCCGGCCAAGCTACATAGAACTGAACCTGGACGGAAAAAATGTGGTGCCGATCCTGGTGGAGCTGTAAGGCGGCGGGGAGGATAAATGGAAGGATTTGTGCAGAGGGGAGGCTGGGGCCGCAGGCCCGGCGCGCAGCGCCGTACGCGGGCGAAGCCCGCGGAAAACCGTCCGGAGGACGGTTTGGCCTGCGGCCCCAACCGGGCACAGGTGATAGAAGGAGCAGAGCATGAAAAGGGTTTACTTTGCCGGGTCGATCCGCGGCGGGCGGGAGGATTTGGCGCTGTATGCGGCGCTGATCGCCCGGCTGCGGGAGCGGAGCGAGGTGCTGACCGAATTCATTGGGGAAAGCACGCTGGAGGACATAGAAGCCGCGACCATGACCGACTTTGATATCTACGAGCGGGACATGTCACTGCTGCGCCAGGCTGACGCGGTAGTAGCGGAGTGCAGTACGCCCTCGCTGGGGGTGGGGTACGAGCTGGGCAGCGCTCATGCGCTGGGACTGCCGGTTTATATCCTGTACCGGCCGAGAGAAAGCCGCCGGCTTTCCGCCATGGTATCGGGCAACCGGGGCTTTACACTGCTGCCGTACGGGAGCCGGGAGGAAGCGCTGGCGGCGGTGAATCGAATCCTGGATGAGTTGGGCGTGTGAGCCGCGCTGCCGCGGCTGCATAGAGAAACAGCAAGTGCAAGGGACAGGCCAGGGCCGCAGGCCCGGCGCAAAGCGCCGTACGCGGGCGAAGCCCGCGGAAAACCGTCCGGAGGACGGTTTGGCCTGCGGCCCCAACCGGGCACCCTGCACCTACCATAGAAGGAGAAAAACACATGGAATACACAGCCGGAAATGTGTACAAAGCCATTGACATGCTGGCGCCCTTTGGGGGGTGCATGGCGTGGGATAATGTAGGGCTGCTGGTGGGGGAGCCGGATTCAGCGGTCACCGGCATTCTGGTGACGCTGGATGTGACCCCGGCGGCGGTAGCACAGGCACTGGAAATGCGGATGAACTGCATCGTCAGCCACCACCCCATTATTTTTCACCCGCTAAAGCACATCAGCGCGCGGGATGCGGCGGGGCTGTGCCTGGCCAATGGCATCTCGGTCATCAGCGCGCACACCAATTACGACTTTGCGCCGCGGGGGGTGAACTGCGCCCTGGCGCAAACGCTGGGACTGCGGAATATCCGGCCCTTTGGCCCGGAAGATAAGGAAAAGCCCTGGTATTCCATTATTGTATTTGTGCCAAAAAGCCATGCTGAGGCGGTGTACCGTACCATGAGCGAGGCGGGCGCCGGGCGGCAGGGAAATTACAGCGGATGCGCCTATATGAATGACGGCGAAGGGCGCTTTTTGCCGGAGGCGGGGGCCCACCCCTACCTGGGCAAGGTGGGGGCGCTGGAAAAGGCCGAGGAGACCCGGCTGGATATGCTGTGTGCCCCGGAATGCCTGGACGCCGTTATAGCGGCGATGCGGGCGACCCACCCCTATGAGGAGCCGGCATACAGCATCCTGCAGAACCACGCGCTGCACCGGCAGGAGGTATACGGCATGGTGGGCGAGCTGCCCCGGCCGATGCGGCCGGAGGCGCTGGCCGCCATGGCCGAAACCGCGCTGAACACCCGGATACAGTATGTTCCCACCGGGCGGGAGATCCTGACGGTGGCGGTATGCGGCGGAGCTGGCAGCGATTTTATGGGGGAAGCACTGGCCGCGGGTGCGGAAGCCTTCCTGACCGGAGAGGTAAAACACCACGAATGGTTTATGGCGGCGGAGCAGGGCCTGTGCCTGATGGCGGCGGGTCACCACGCCACCGAGCACCCTGCCATGCCGCAGCTGGCAAAACAGCTCCGGGCGGCGCTGCCCGGTTTGCCGGTTGAGGTATTTGACAGCGACCCGGCCCGGTGGGGCGGGATTTGAACGAAATCTTGCAGGAATGTGCAGGGGAAGGGGATCGGGCCGCAGGCCACCCCGGCTTCGCCGGGGTATGCGCCTTCGGCGCATCGGCCGCCCGCAGGGCGACCGGGCCTGCGGCCCGGACCCTGCCCCTTGCAGGGGCTATCCCAGACCGGGGCCTGGATTTTTAACCAGTTATGAGACAGCGCTGGAGCTATATGAAAGCCCTCAGCTGGAACCATCCTAGATGGGGGCTCGGATTTTTAACCCACCAAAAAGCAGGAGCAGAGTTATCCCCCTGTATGAAGTATGAGTGGGACGCAAAAAAGGAGATAATGACTATGGTAGAGTACAGTAAGCTGCAAAACGGAAGTGATATCCGGGGGGTGGCGCTGCCGCTGGTAGCGGCGGAGCCGGTAAACCTGACCGAGGAAGCCGCCGGACAGATCGGCCGGGCCTTTGCCGCATGGCTGGTGGAGCGCTGCGGTAAACCGGCGGAGGAGCTGCGGATCGCCGTGGGACGAGATAGCCGTCTTTCCGGGCCCAGCCTGCAGCGGGCCGTACTGACCGGACTGGTGGCCATGGGGGCCGTGGCGGCCGATTGCGGCATGGCCAGCACCCCGGCTATGTTTATGGCGACGGTGCTGCCGGGCTGCGATTTTGACGGGGCGGTGATGATCACCGCGAGCCACCTGCCGCAGAACCGCAACGGACTGAAGTTCTTTACCAGGGAGGGCGGGCTGGAATCCGCCGATATTAAGGAGCTGCTGCGCCGGGCGGAGGCGGGCCCCGAAGCGGCCCGGCTGCATGGGCGGCTCACCTCTTTTGATATCTTGACCCCCTATACCGCCATGCTGCGGCAACGCATTATCACCGGGGTGAATGGCGGCGAGCGGCCGCTGGCTGGACTGAAAATAGCGGTGGATGCCGGCAACGGCGCGGGCGGCTTCTATGCCACGCGGGTGCTGGCGCCGCTGGGCGCGGATATTTCCGCGAGCGTATATCTGGAGCCGGACGGCAGCTTCCCCAACCATGTGCCGAACCCCGAAAATAAAGAGGCGATGGAGAGCCTCCGCCGGGCGGTACTGGCGGGCGGCTGCGACCTGGGGCTTATCTTTGATACCGATGTGGACCGGGCGGGCGCGGTGGAAGCCGATGGCACCGAGCTGGGCCGCAACCGGCTGATCGCGCTGGCGGCGGCCATTGCGGCGGAGCAGGCCCCGGACAGTACCATTGTCACCGATTCCGTCACCAGCGACCAGCTGGCGGATTTCATTGAGAAAAAGCTGGGCTGCCGCCATCACCGCTTTAAGCGGGGCTACAAAAATGTCATCAATGAGGCGATCCGCCTGAATGAGGCCGGGGAGACCTGTCTTTTGGCGATGGAAACCAGTGGCCACGGCGCCCTGAAGGAAAATTATTTTCTGGATGACGGGGCTTACCTGGCAACTAAAATTGTGATCCGCTATGCCCAGCTGCGGCGGCAGGGGCGCACCCTTGCCGATTTGCTGGATGGGATGCGGGAGCCGCTGGAGGCGCAGGAGCTGCGCTTCCGCCTGCTGCCGGAGGACTTTAAGGCGGCGGGGGCGGCGGTACTGGCCGCGCTGGAGCGGTATGCCGCCAGCCAGCCGGGCTGGGTGCCCGCGCCCCACAACTACGAGGGCCTGCGGTATTCCGTCCCGGCGGTAAAGGGCTGGTTCCTGCTGCGGATGAGCCTGCACGACCCCCTAATGCCGCTCAATATCGAGAGCGACTGTCCCGGCGGCAGCAACGCCATCCTGCGGGAGCTGACCCCGTTTTTGACGGCGCAGCCGGCGCTGGACACTGCCGCCTTGGGGCATAACGGGTAACGGCGGGAAAGGAAGCAGAGCATGAGCAGATTATCCGACCAATTCGGACAGGAGGCCGCCCGCCGGGCAAGCAAGGCGGCGACAGACGCCCTTTGGGCGCAGGGCAGCGGTGTTTGCGCATACCGCTTGGCCGGGAAGATTTTCATCGGCTGCGGCGTGGCGTGGGGGCTGCTCTCATTGATCCCGATTTTGTGCAAAACCCCGCTCAACGAATGGCTGTGGATGTGGATTTTGGCCGCGATCCAAATCATCCCGGGAACGGCATTTTTGGTTTTAACCAAAAAATCCGAGAAATTCCGGGCGTGGGCAAACAGGGATTTTCAAAAAGGGCTGAAAAAGAAAGAACGCTACGGAGAGAAGGTCAGGATAGGGAAATCGACCCTGCCCATGACCTACGGCGACCTGCTGGCGCTGAAGATCCTGGGCGTTATGGCGGCCATTCTGCTGCTCGTCCTGCTGGTGCTCGGGCGCCTGTAAGGGCAGCCTGACCGGCGGAGCTGCCGAAGCGCAAAAAGTAAATTTCCCTCCGCAAAAAGACCCCCTGCAGAATTCTGCAGGGGGTTTGGCTTGTGCAGGGTAAGGGTGAGAGATGGGGCCCTGTACAGAACCCACAGGCTGTGCTATACTGAAAGCCAAACCGACCCAGAGGAGGAAACCCCATGCCAAGCAGTAAGGGATATCTGAGCTACATTATGGAGCAGCTGGCCCCGCTGGAGGGGATCACCACCCGGCAGATGATGGGCGAGTATATCATCTACTACCAGGGGAAGATCGCCGCCGAGCTGTGCGATGACCGTCTGCTGGTCAAGCCGGTCCCTGCCGCGCTGGCGCTGCTGCCCGATGCCCCGCAGGAGCCGCCCTACCCCGGCGCCAAGCCGATGCTGCTGGTGGAGGAAGTGGATGATGGGGCTTTCCTGCGAGAACTGCTGGTGGCCATGGAGCCGGAGCTGCCCGCCCCAAAACCAAAAAAACCGATGGCGAAAAAGGAGTGACCGGGTATGGCACGATGGATCATTCTGCTGCGGGGTGTAAATGTAAGCGGAAAAAATAAAGTGCCCATGGCCGAGTGGAAGTCGGGCCTGGCAGCGCTGTAATGGCTTTTCCCCATAAAAATGGCCCCTGCAGGGCGAAACCTGCGGGGCCTTTTTATTAAAATAAAGGCGAATCAGTAATAGCCGATGATGCGGTAATCGCTGTCGGGGGCGAGCTGCGCCAATACGGGGCCATGGAGCTGCTGGGCAGCACCATCCTGCCGGATAAAGAGAAAATGGCTGCAGTAAAGCCACTGATCCAGCCGGAACATATTCATGGGATCGTAGCCGCAGATCGCGGCTTCGCAGGGGTGGAATGGGCGAGCCTGCCGGTGGGCTGCCAGGGTGGTCTGCTGTTCTTTGAGGTGCTCGGCAAAAAGGGCCGCCAGCGCCGGGACCTCCGGAGCTTCAAAACAGAGTGCATCGGTCGGGCGGTTCTGTTCGTACAGGGTGGTGCCGGTAAAGTCATTGTAAAACGGCAGCCCCAGCCGCTCCAGCGTAAGGCACAGCACCGTGCCGGTGTAGTAGCACAGCCGCCGCGCGTCAAAGAGAAGCGGCAGCTCGTTTTCCAGCTTTGCAAGGTAACACGCCAGTGCTTCGGCATACTGTGCGGGATCCAGCACCCGCAGGGCGCGCAGGCACACCGTTTCCGCCATGCCCTCTATCGTCTCGGCTTTCCACTCCTCTGCGGCAATTTGGGGGAAATGCGCGGCACGCTCATTCCGCAGGGCGGCAAAGCGCCGGAATTCGGCGGCATCACCGGTGCGGCAAGCGACGGCAAGGGCGCAGTTTTCCGCCAGCTTCAGCTGGTAAAAATCCTGCTCCGTCGGCGCATTCAAAAGGCGCAGATCATCAGGGAAGCGGTGCTCCCCCTGTTCGAACTGGAAGCAGTGGAACATCTCGTGCGCCATGCTGGCGGCAAGGCTGACGGGCGGCAGGGGGTCAAGCGCGACGCTCCAGATGGCGATGCGCTTTCCCTCGTATTCGATGGAGGTATTGCCGAGGAAGCGGTCGTCCCACGGGAAAAGCTGCCCCTCCAGGCAGACCTGTTCTTCATTGTACAGGGCAAATGGGAAGCGGTGGTATCCAGGGTACAGGGCGGAAAAATCCAGTCGGTCAAGTTGCTGTGCGACGGCTTGGGATAGGGACAAAAGCTCCATGGCGAATCTCCGTTCTTGAGGGGAATGGGGTCATTATAGCAGATTTGGTGGAAAAAGAAAAGGGCGCCGCCCTATGGGCGGCACCGGAGGGGGAAATCTGGCGAAAGGGAGGGGCGCCCGCAGGGCGTTCCGGCGCAGCCGGAACTGGCGGCGACGCAGTCGCTGCCGAGCCCGCCGCAGGCGGGCTACCCTGCGGGCGCCCCAAGCGAGGTCAAAGAAAAATTTGCGGAGAAGAAGCAGATAAACCGTTTTCCTTTACAGCAGCCCCTGCCGCTTCAGGATGGGGCGCAAACGGCTGGCCAGCAGCGCTGCCAGCAGAATCTTTACCACATCGCAGGGCAGGAACGGCACCACACAGGCAGAAAAGCTGGCGAAAAACGGCGTACCGGAAAGGATGGAATACCACAGGGTACCGAAGAAATAGCACACCGCGCAGCCCAGCACCATCGCTACGCACATCTGCCAAAAACGCGCGCCCCATTTTTCCACCAGCAGGCCGGTGAAGAAAGCGGCGAAGATATAGCCGACGACATAACCGCCGGTATTGCCAACGAGGTTGCCCAGGCCCCCGCGGAATCCCGCCATGACCGGAACCCCCACCGCAGCCAGCAGCAGGTAGACCAGCAGGCTGAGCGCGCCGCGCCACGGGCCCAATAGCGCGCCGGCAAGATAGACGGCAAACAGCGCCAGATTGATGGGAATGATCGGCAGCGGAATGGTGATTTGGCTGCAAACGGCGACCAACGCGGTAAAAATGGCGCACATGGTCAGCGTTTTGGCGGAAAAGCGGGAAGCGGTGCAGGACTGGGTTTGGGTGGACATGGGGGTTACCTCCGGGGGAATGATTTTTATAACAAGGTAAGGATAGCACGGCGAGAGCTAATTGTCAACTAAAATATTTATTTGGTTGACAATTAGTGCGATAGTTTCTCCCTCCCCCGCGCAGGGGGAGGGGGTTGATTTAGTTTTGGCGGGATTTTCCGGTTTGCGCTGGAGGCAGGATCGGGCCGCAGGCCGCCCGCCCGAAGGGCGGGCAAGCGGGCTTTGCCCGCTTCGGCGGCGGAGCCGCCGGGCCTGCGGCCCGCGCTCTCCCCTTCCCCAAACCGGGCCGGAGGCTGGATCATACCACCTCCATACCGGGCACCTACTCTTATCCCAGCAGCAGGGCCCCCAGCGCCCACAGCAGGTACACATGCGCCGGGTAGAACCAGTAGAACAGCCAGCGCGGGGAATTCCCCCGCTCCCCGTTATACATGGCCAGCGGGATAGCCGCGAAGACCATCATCCACTGGTAATAGGTGAACAGCAGCGTTACCGGCGAACCGTTCAGCAGCAGGATGGGGGTAAGGTACAGCACCAAGCAGGACACCACATAGGCGGTCAGCTGCATGCTTCTTTCCCGCCGGAAGAAATACAGCAGTACCCCGATCATCAAAAATTCGATGCCGCCCTCGCAGGTATAGGGGCTGGGCAGCAATGTAGTGGTCAGCAGGCTGGCTGCTGCGGTGGGGAGCACCGCTTCCAGCAGCAGCGGCAGCACAAACGGCCCTGCCACCAGCAGGATCCCATCCCAGCGGCGCTGTTCCATCCGCTTTAGCCCCTGCAGGATCACCAGCAGCAAAAAGAAGGTAGCACAGATGCCATTGGTAGGGGTGATGCCATCCGGCCGTAGACCCCCGGCATATTGCCGCAGCAGGGCATTGGTGATCCCCATGCCCGCCGCCACCGCATAGACCCGCAGCAGGTATTTTTTATAATTTCTCGTCCGGCCAAAGCCCTCCACCACAAAGAAGAGGAAGATGGGTGCAGCCAGTCTCCCCACCCAGCGCAGCGGCTCCGGCAGGTACAGGTAGTAGGCCATATGGTCCAGCAGCATGGTGAACAGCGCCAGAACCTTGAGGGCGGACGCAGAAAGAGATGGCTTCATGGTTCCTCCTTGGCGGGATGGGATGGGGGCCCAGTCGGGGCGGGACCCGGGTGGCCTGCCGCTTTATTTAGGCTTGCACAGGGGGCAGGATCCGGGCCGCAGGCCGTTTCGGCTCCGCCGAAACACGCAGGCAAAGCCTGCGTCGACCGCCTTCGGCGGTCGGGCCTGCGGCCCGCACTCCCCTTCCCTGCACAGATGTTACTTCTCCAGCAGCTTCTGCGCAGCGGCGTGGTCGGGGGTGGTCAGCATGGTGTAGTAGGTTTCATAGATGACCATGCCCGGCCGGGCGCCGTTCGGCTTTTTGATGTTCTTCACCAGCGTGTAGTCAATGGGCACACGGCTGCTCTCCCGCCCGCTACTGTTGCAGGCGGCCAGCATGGCCGCTTCCTCTATTGTTTGGTCGGGCAGCTCCTCCAGCGGGGTGCCGCCGGTCAGCAAAATCACATGGCTGCCCGGCTGCTTTTGGATATGGAACCACAGGTCGCTGCCATGGGCGGTTTTTAGGGTCAATTGATCATTTTGCAGGTTATTGCGCCCGCACAGGATGGTATATCCATCGCTGGAGCGGTACCGCAGCGGGGGCAGGGTGCCGCCCCGGCGCTTTTGCAGCGGCTTTTGGCCCTTGGGGGTCAGCGTTTTCAGGTAACCCTGCTGCCGCAGCTCCTCCCGGATCTCCAAAAGCTCGCCTTCGGTGGTGGCCCGGCGCAGCGCCTCCTGCACCGACTCGATGTAGGCGATCTCCTCCTCGCATTCGGTGATGAGGCGGCGCAGCACCGCTTCGGCATTGGCGGCCTTGCGGTATTCGGTGTAGTATTTCTGCACATTGCGGCTGGGGGCCAGGCGTCCCTCCAGCGGGATGGTCACATTGACCGGCGGATCGGCGGTATAGTCCTCACAGGTCAGGGCGGTCATGCCCTTTTCCAGCCGGTACAGGTTGGCGCTCAGCAGGTCGCCGTAGAGCCGCAGCTGATCCCGGCCGGCGCTTTTTTCCAGCTCCTGCAGGCGTACCGCCCGCTTGCGCACCAGCCGCTCGTGGATGGAGGTGACCTGCCGGCGCAGTCCCTCCCCCGCCAGCTTTACCCCTTCGCTGCCGGTTTTCAGCCGGTAAAATTCCTCCAGCAGCTCGCTGCAGGTGGGGTAAGGTGTCTGCGTGATATTCGTTCCCTCATACTGCCTTTGCGGCAGAAAGGTAAAGTCCGGCTTTTCGCCGCCCAGCAGCAGCGGGGTGCCGCCGCCGGGGGCCAGTGCCGCCGCCCATTCCCCCAGTACGGCGGAAACGGTGGCCCGCTGCACCGGGGAAAGGGCGCTAACCGTCGGATCGCCCGGGGCAATGCGGTAGGAAAGCTCCCGGCAAATGAGGGGGGAAGCCCCCTCCAGCACCGCCAGCAGCGCCTTGCTGAGGGGAAGATCCGGCCCGGAAAGCAGCCGGTCGGCAGCATCCAAAGGGGAGGTCATGGTAAGATCCAACTTTTCCTGCCGCGGCGGGTAGGCATACTCCAGCCCGGAAAGCAGCGGCCGGCTTTCGCTTGCCGCAAAATCCACCCGGTGGATGGCGTCAATGACCTTGCCGTTTTCACCGACCAGCACCAGGTTGCCCTGCCGCCCCATCAGCTCGCACACCAGCCGGAATTTGGCCCGGTCGCCCAGTTCATTGGTCGCCTCAAAGTGCAGGGTGAGGACGCGGTCCAGCCCCTGCTGGGTCACAGCAGTCAGCCGCCCGCCGCCCAGGTGCTTGCGCAGCAGCAGGCAGAACATCGGCGGGGCAGCCGGGTATTCAATGGGGATGGCCGAAAAGTGCAGTCGTGGGGCCGCACCGGCCAGGATCACCAGGCGGCGCACCGGCCCCCGGTTGTGCAGGTGGATGACCACGCAATCCCGGTTGGGCTGGCCTATTTTATCCACCCTGGCCCCGATCATCGGTTCCAGCTCCTGTTTTATCTTGTGCAGAAATCCGCCGTCAAATGGCATAGGGATCACTTCCTTTTGGTTTGGGTATGGATGGTGCAGGGGGCTAGCTCGGGCCGCAGGCCAAACCGTCCTACGGACGGTTTCAGCGGGCTTCGCCCGCTGACGGCGGCCCGCTCTCCCCTGCCCCCTACAAAAATGTGCGTGGGGGCAGAGACCGCGGGCTCCCGGGGCGCAGCCCGTTTCGGCAAAGCCGAAACACACGAGCAAAGCTCGTGTCGCCCGCCTGCGGCGGGCGGGGCTGCGCCCCGCCCTGCCCCCTGCAGAATATCAGTTTTATCGCAGCGCCAGCAGCAGCTTCGTCGCTTCCGCCAGCTCAGCGTCCCGTTCGGGGCCGGGCTTGGCTTCCACCAGCCCGGTGATGCGCCGCTGCAGGCGTCCCAGCACCTGCTCCCGGTATTCCCCGGCCAGCGGGTCATTTTTCAGGTCCAGCGCCCCAAAGTACAGCGCCGCCGGGGTCTCCTCGGTAGCGCAGCCGGTGTACTGCGCCCGCAGTACCGTATACAGCTTGCCGTTCGCCCGGCAGCAGCGCTCCTCCCGCAGGGTAAAGCGATGAGTATACAGCCACCGCCGCAGGTGTACCGGCCGGGTCATGGGCTGCAAAAGGTAGGTAATGGCCGGGTTTTCGGTGTAGTCCCACCGGGAAAGGATATCCGCGATCAATTCCCCGCCCATCCCGGCGATCACTACCGCATCCACTCCCACCGGCGCGATGCCGCACAGTCCGTTGGTCAGACGGCACTCGCTCTGTGCCAGCAGTCCCCGGCGGGTCAGTTCCTGCCGGGCCTTCTCCAGCGGCATGGGGTTAATATCGGCCGCAATGCCGTAATCGCAGCGGCCGCCCTCCAGCAGAGCCGCCACCAGTAGCCCATGGTCGCAGCCGATATCTGCCACCGCCCGGCAGCGCGGCACCATAGCCGCTATGGTACCCAGTCTTGCATCAAGATGCTCCATTCCGGAACCTCCTATCTCTCTTGCCCAAAATGCTTTCTTCCCCCGGCCTTCCGGATGCGCGCAGGCACGGCTCCGCTCTCCGTCGGGCCGCCCCGCCAAAGCCGGGGCCGGCCCTCCCCCGCTCCGCCGCGCCTGCGCGCCTTCGCGGGTCTGCGGCCATACCTTTTCTCTGCGGCCGCCATACCGGGAGATCATTCTAATAGCATACCAATTTTCCGCCCGCCCGTCAATGACATCCCCCGGCCAAAAGGAAGCGGCCCCCGCAGGAGCCGCCCTTTACTTACGATTGGTTTTGCCTTTTTATCTCTGTCCCTTATCGTAGGGGATGCCCTCAGCCTTGGGGGCCCGGGAACTCTTGGAGGTAAAGGCCAGTACGACCAGCGTGATGACATACGGCAGCAGCCGGTAGAAGTTGGCGTTCAGGCCCAGCTCCGTCAGCGCATAGATGCCGTCGCCGTTGATATCCAGCGTGGAATAGCACGCCGCGATGCACTTAAACAGACCGAACAGCAGCGCGCCGCCCGCCACATTCAGCGGCTTCCAGTTACCAAAGATCATAACCGCCAGCGCCAGGAAGCCGAAGCCCGCCACATCGCCGTTGGCCGAACAGTTGGCGGTGGTCACCGCGTATACAAAGCCGCCCATACCGGCCAGCGCGCCGGAAATGGTGGTGCCGGCATAGCGCATCTTCTTTACATTGATGCCCAGCGAATCCGCCGCCTGGGGGTTTTCACCGCAGGCCCGCAGCCGCAGGCCAAAGCGGGTCTTATACAGAATAATGGCCAGGATGATGAATACCAGCACGCACACATAATTGCTTAGGTACACCTTATTGAGGAAGGTCTCCTGGAAGAAGTTCAGCTCCGCGGTTCTGTCAAAGCCCAGCATCGTCTTTTTTATCATGAACCAGGAAGCGGAGTCACCCTTGAGCAGCAGCAGCTGGTTCTGCTTGGCGATGAGGCGCACCAGGAACAGCACCAGCGCGGGCGCCAGCATGTTCAGCGCCGTACCGCCAATGGTCTGGTCTGCCCTTAGGTTGATGGCCGCGAACGCCAATAGCAGCGAGAACACCGCGCCCAGTATCGCCGCCACCAGCATGGCCAGCAGCAGATACCCCTGCAGCGCCACCCAGTTATCGGCGGCCTTTGCCGCCTCAAACCAGCCCATTGCCTGCATCATCCGTACAAACAGCACTCCGATAAAGGCGCCAAAGATCATAATACCTTCCAATGCCAGGTTGATGATACCGCTACGCTCCGCAAAGATGCCGGCCAGCGCCACTACCATCAACGGGATGGCATAAATCAATGTCTGTCTGATGAGAAATGACATTACGCCTCGGCCTCCTTTCCGGTTTCCGCAGTCCCGGCCGCCTCGCCCTCCGGCTCGGCGGCCCCACCGGCGTCCTCGGCGGCTGCCGCCGCCTCCTCCGCCGGCTGCGCGTCAGGCAGCAGCCCGGCGCCTTCCGGCTGCTTTTTCTTCCATGGCAGGATGGACTTGCCCTCCTTCTTCCGGCGGCTGATCCACAGCTTGATCACCAGCGAGAAAGCCGAGAGGTACACAATCACCGCGATGATCACATCGGTGATGTACTCGTTGTAGGCCGTCAGGTTGGTCAGCTGCAGACCCGCGATGGAAAGCAGCGACATGAATATGCCGGTAAAGATGACCCCGATGGGGTTATTGACCGCCAGCAGCGCCACGGCAATGCCGTCAAAGCCCTCGCTGGGCAGCGACTGGTAGGTGGTCCAGAAAAATTCGGTGTTGCCGGAAAGATAGTACAGAGCCCCCGCCGCGCCCGCCATGGCGCCGGCAATGGCCATCGAGCAGACGATATTGCGCCTATCGTGGATGCCGGCATACCGGGCGGCGTGCCGGTTGGCACCGCAGGCCTTCAGCTCATATCCAAAGGTCGTCTTTTCCAGCATGATGTAAACCAGGATCGCCATAATGATGGCGATGATGATGCCGCCATTTACTTGGCTGCCGGGGAACAGCTTATCCAGTCCCATCTTGGAGGTCGCCACGCCGTTGTAGGTCGTCTTGTAGACATACCCGGTCTTGTTGCCCTCCACCATGTTCTTCAGGTTGCTGATATCAAAGAGCCAGGTCACCAGGCTTGCCGCGATCCAGTTGGTCATGATGCAGGCGATGACCTCGTTGATATTAAGGGTCGCCTTCAGCAGGCCGGGGATGGCGCCCCACAGGGCGCCGGCCAGCACACCGCCCAGGAAGGCGATGAACCAGATGAGCCAGGCGGGAACGCTGCTGCTGGGGATGGAAAGCGCCAGGAACAGGGAAGCTGTGGTACCGGCCAGGTACTGGCCCGGCGCGCCGATATTGAACAGGCCGGTCTTAAAGGCCACCGCCACCGAAACACCGGTAAGGATGAGCGGCGTAGCCCGGAACAGCATGTTGCCGATATTGGTGGGATTGAAGCCGAAGGTCAAAGCACCGGCGGCGTCGCGCCCGGTGCTCAGCACGCCAAAGAGCACCAGCCGGATGCCGTCCCAGGCGCCCTTCAGCGAGATCAGCGGGTTAAAGGCGCCCACGATCAGGATGACCACCGCACCGGTCAAAAGGCCGATGAGGATGGAGATGATGGAGGCCCGCAGCGAATAGGTGGGGGCCTTTTTCATCAGCGGAGATTTTACTTTATTACTCATCGCTGCCCTCCCCCTTTCCTTCCTGCGTGTTATGCTGCCGCTTGGCGCCGGCCATATACAGGCCCAGCTCCTGCACGGTGGTCTTGGCGGGGTCCAGCTCGCCCACGATCTCACTCTCGTACATCACCAGGATGCGGTCGGAAAGGCTCATCACCTCGTCCAGCTCCAGAGAAACCAGCAGCACCGCCTTACCGCGGTCCCGCTCCGCCACCAGCTGCTTGTGGATATACTCGATCGCGCCGACATCCAAGCCGCGGGTGGGCTGCACCGCCACGATGAGTGCCTTATCGCGGTCCAGCTCCCGGGCCACGATGGCCTTTTGCTGGTTGCCGCCGCTCATGCTGCGGGCCACGGTAATGGGGCCCTGGCCGCTGCGCACATCAAATTGCTTGATCAGGCCGTCGGCGTACTCACGCACCGCGTCCGCCTTGATGAACCCATGATTCTGGAATTTGGTCTCGTAGTAGCGCTGCAGCACCATATTCTGCTCCAGCGTAAAGTCCAGCACCAGGCCATGCTTGTGCCGGTCCTCCGGGATGTGGGACATCTCCTTGCCGCGCTCTCTTATCTTCGCGTGGGTAATATCGTGCCCGCACAGCTTCACGGTGCCGCCGCTGGGCTTCTCCAGGCCGGTCAGGCCGTATACCAGCTCGGTCTGGCCGTTGCCATCAATGCCCGCGATACACAAGATCTCCCCGCTGCGCGCGGTAAAGGTCACATCGTGCACGGCGTCCTTCTTGTGCAGCTTGCTGGGCACGGAAAAGTGCTCTACCTCCAGCACCGCCTCGCCGGGCTTCGCCGGGGATTTCTGCACCTCCAGCTGGACCGGGCGGCCCACCATCATATTGCTCAGCTCCTGCTTGTTGGTCTTGGCCGTATCGATGGTGCCGACATATTTGCCCTTGCGCAGTACGGTGCAGCGGTCCGCCACCGCCATGATCTCATTGAGCTTATGACTGATAAAGAGGATGCTCTTACCCTCTTTGGCCAGGTTGCGCATGATCTCCATCAGCTCATCGATCTCCTGCGGGGTCAATACGGCGGTCGGCTCATCAAAGATAAGGATCTCGTTATCGCGGTACAGCATCTTCAGGATCTCCACCCGCTGCTGCATCCCCACGGTGATATCCTCCACCTTGGCGTCCATGTCAATGGCCAGGCCGTATTTTTCCGAGAGCTCCTTCACCTTCTGCCGGGCTTTTTTCTTCTGCAGAAAGCCCAGCTTGGTGTCCTCCGCCCCCAGGATGATGTTATCCAGCACCGTAAAGACATCAATGAGCTTGAAGTGCTGGTGCACCATGCCGATGCCCAGTGCCGTGGCGTCATTGGGGTCATTGATCTTTACCGGCACGCCGTTTTTGCGGATCTCTCCTTTTTCCGGCTGGTACAGGCCAAAGAGCACGCTCATCAGCGTACTTTTGCCCGCACCGTTTTCGCCCAGCAGCGCGTGGATCTCCCCGCGCCGCAGCTGCAGGGTAATATCGTCATTTGCCTTAATGCCGGGGAACTCCTTGGTGATGTGAAGCATTTCAATAATGTAATCATTGTTGTGGTTTTGTTCCATGCTCCATCCCCCCTTCCTATTTGTTTGGTCTGGTCTGTGCCTCCTTGTGCGCATTGCATATTACAACATTATAATTATATAGTCTCTCCGGGCAAATTGCAAGGCGGACCCTGCCCCCCAGCATAGAAATGCAACACGCCTTTTTGTTCAATTTACCACCTTTTTCTCCCATATCCGCCCCTCTGTTCCCCTTCTCCGCCTCCGGCGGAGGGGATAGTTTGTGGTCGCCTGGCGGCGAGGCGCAGCCTTTTGCAACGGCTTAGTTGGCACCGCTGCCGCGGGGGCCTTCCTTTTGCTCCTGCAAAAGGAAGCAAAACAGGGCAAAGGGGAACCGAGCTTTCCCCTTTGCAAACCTCTTTGCCGCTAAGCTGCGGCTGAATACGAACGATCCGAAGCATCGTCCGTACAGCACCGCAGATACGCTCTCAAGGTGCCTGCGGCGCATTTTTATCGCCCCCGCGCTAGAGTGCGGAAGGGCGAACCACCACCCCTGTCCCCTCCTCAAAGGAGGGGGACTAAAGGGAATAGCTAGCAGATACTTTACGGGTATAACTGACTTTACATAAAATGCGTCCGCGACACCTTATAAGCGTCGTCTAATCCCGCTCCGGGAAGCCGTCGCTTTGGCTTTCCGGGCGGGGCAAATGGGGTCCCCGCAAGGTCGCAAGACCTTGTGGGGAGAGGAGGATGCACCGCAGCGGGGAGGGCTGCCCGAAGCAAAGCATAGGGTCAGCCCGACTCAAGCGGAGGTTGCGTCCGACGAGCGTCGGGTCTTTAGGGCGGAGCCCTAAATGACTTTTGCCTACTTTTCTTCATAGAAAAGTAGGCCCCCGCCGGGCAGGCGTACAGATGAATACTTTTTATAAAACTACGCGACGCCGACAGGCGACTACCAATTTGGCCTAAAAACTCTTTTTCTCCTTTTCTTATTTGAAAAGCAGCTCCCATTCCAGTAACCATTCCTCCTGTTCACAGAATCGCAAAACAAATCCGCCAAATTTCCGCGTTGCTTTCTTGCGAATTCCACAAAAAGGCTAAAATAAGGTTGCGCCCGTCCCGGTTGGTTGCTATAATATAGTTGCTCTCGTGCCGCCGCTCCGGCGGCGCGGCAAAAACAAAATTTTCTGGAGGAGAAAAAGATGAAAAAGATTCTTGCAATCGCTCTCGCTCTGGTCATGGTACTTGCCATGGTAGCCTGCGGCGAGAAGCCCGCTCCCACCCCCGATCCTGATCCCACCCCCGATCCCACCCCTACTGTCATCACCAACGCCGATGAGATCGCCGATGAGATGACCACCGAGGATGGCAAGTATGAGATCGGCTTCGTCACCGATGTTGGCCAGCTGAAGGATGGTTCCTTCAACCAGGGCACCTTCGATGGCGTTAAGCTGTATGCTGCCAACCACAACCTCAGCTACAAGTACTACATGCCCGCCAATGGCGATAAGGCCACCGATGACGACCGCTATGACGCCATGAAGGCTGCCTGCGACAACGGTGCCAAGGCTGTTGTTACCGCCGGCTTCCTGCAGGAGGCTGCTCTCACCAAGATCGCTGCCGAGTATCCCGATGTTGCCTTCTTCTTTGTTGATGGCGGTTCTGTCGGCGCTAATGTTGCCGGTATCGTCTTTGCCGAGGAGCAGTGCGGCTACCTGGCCGGTTACGCTGTTGTTAAGGAAGGCTTTGAAAAGCTCGGCTTCACCGGCGGCGGCGGCGGCACCAACCCCGCTTGCGTTCGCTATGGTTACGGCTTCGCTCAGGGCGCCAATGCTGCTGCCGCTGAGATGGGCAAGACCGTTGAGCTGAACTACACCTGGCAGTATGGTAACTCCTACTCCCCCTCTTCCGAGCTACAGGCTCTCGTTAATGGCTGGTACAATAATGGCACCGAGGTCATCTTCTGCTGCGGCGGTAATATGTATCAGTCCGTTGCTCAGGCTGCTGCCGAAAACGATGCTTACATGGTAGGCGTTGATACCGACCAATCCCCCCTCTCCGAGACCATCATCACCTCCGCTATGAAGGGCCTTTCCGATGGCGTACAGTGGGGCTTGGCTTATGTGTTCGAGGGCAGCTTTGCTGACATCGCCGGCAAGTCCACCACCCTGAGCGCTAAGGAAAACGCTGTTGGCCTGCCCACCGCTACCTGGAGCCTCAAGAACTTCACCGTAGAGCAGTATCAGGCTGAGCTGGCGAAGATCGTAAACGGCGAGATCACCGTTGACAACAACTCCGAGATGTCGAACCCCGAGAAAGCCGAGCTGAGCAATGTTAAGGTCAACTTCGTTGGCTAATCACCACACAACATAAGAAAAGAGAGAGCCGCAAGGCTCTCTTTTTTTACCCCTCCGCAGGCTCACTAGTCCAGTTCCATCTCGCCTTCGGCGCCGCGGAGCCTTTTTTACAAAGGCATAATCTGTACGGCTCGCCGCCGTGGTGTTCCTTTTGTGCGTACAAAAGGAACCAAAATACGCTTGGGGCTGCGCCCCAAGACCCCGACGCGTCGGTACACCCCGCCCGGAAAGGCTATGCCTTCCCGGAGCGGGATTACACGACGCTTGTAAGGAGCAGCGGCGCATCTGCCCCCACCCCGTCCCCCTCCCCCGCTTCGGGGGAGGGGCCTCCTGTCCAAGCGTCCGCTTTCCCAAGCCAGCGGCTTTTATTATGCTTTCTGCGGTCCTTTCTCTATCCTCTTGCTTTCCCCTTAGTTCCCCTCCTTTGAGGAGGGGACAGGGGTGGTGGTTCGCCCTTCCGCGCTCCAGCGCGGGGGCGATAAAAATGCGCCTGCGGCTACCTTTGGAGCGTATCTGTGCGCAGTACGGACGATGCTTCGCATCGTTCGTATCCAGCACTGCAAGCGACTAAAGGGGGTTCGTCAAGGGGGAATCTCCCCCTTGACCCTGTTTTGCTTCCTTTTGCAGGAGCAAAAGGAAGGCCACGGCGGCGAGCCGTACTGGCTTTGCACCCTGCATATTCTCCGCAACGCCGACAGGCGACTGCAAACTATCCCCCACCGGGCAGGCGTACAGGTTATGCCTTTGCAAAAGGCCCCGCCCACCTCTCTCCAACGGAAGTTTTTTCTTCCCCCCCAAAAAAGAAAGCAGCCGGCTCCCGCCGACTGCTCATTTTCTCACTTATTACAGTATCCCGGTATCCTGCTTGGTGATCCGGTCGCAGCCCATGTAGGGGCGCAGCACCTCCGGAACGGTAATGCTGCCGTCCGGGTTCTGGTAGTTCTCCATGATGGCCGCCACGGTACGACCCACCGCCACGCCGCTGCCATTCAGGGTGTGCACCAGCTTGGCCTTGTCCTTGGGGTTCTCCTTGTAGCGGATGGAAGCCCGCCGTGCCTGGAAATCCTCAAAGTCGCTGCAGGAGGAGATCTCCACATACCGGCCATAGCTCGGCATCCACACCTCAATATCATAGGTCTTGGCGCTGGAGAAGCCCAGGTCGCCGGTGGAAAGCACCACCACACGGTAGGGCAGGCCCAGCAGCTGCAGCACGCGCTCGGCGTCGTGGGTCAGCTTTTCCAGCTCGGCATAGCTTTCCTCTGGTTTGGTAAATTTAACCAATTCCACCTTGTTAAACTCATGCTGCCGGATCAGACCGCGGGTGTCACGGCCGGCGCTGCCCGCCTCGCCACGGAAGCAGGCGGAATAAGCACAGAAGCTCATCGGCAGCTTGCTGCCATCGATGATATCGCCGCGGTACATGTTGGTTACAGGCACCTCCGCCGTGGGGATCAGGTAGTAGTCCAGCCCCTCCAGCTTATACATATCCTCGGCAAACTTGGGCAGTTGCCCGGTGCCGGTCATGCTGTCCTTATTGGCAATAAAGGGCGGGAAAATCTCGGTATAGCCGTGGGCACTGTGGGTATCCATAAAGAACGCAATGATACTGCGCTCCAACCGGCAGCCCAGCCCCCGGTAGAAATGGAACCGCTTGCCGGTTACCTTAGCGGCGGTCTCCGGGTCCAGGATGCCCAGATCAGCACCCAGGTCCCAGTGGGCCTGCGGCTCATAGTCAAAGTGGGTCGGCTCGCCCCAGCGGCGCAGCTCCACATTTTCAGTGTCGTCCTTGCCGATCGGCACGCTCTCATGGGGGATATTGGGGATGGCATGGATGATGATATCCTGCTTTTCCTCCAGCTCGGCCAGCTTGGCGCCGTCCTCGGTGATCTTATCGGAAAGCTCCTTCATCTCCGCCAGAATGGGGGCAACATCCTTGCCCTCCTTCTTATACTGCGGTATCAGCTTAGAGACCCGGTTCTGCTCGGCCTTCATGTTATCCACCGCCGCATTAATGGCGCGCCGCTCCACATCGATCTCCAGGATCTCATCGATCTCCTTATCCATGTCCTTGTTGCGGCTCTTCATCGCAGCCTTTACCCGCTCCGGGTCCTGTCTTATTACCTTAATATCCAGCATCAGAATTTCCTTCTTTCTGTGTGTTTCTATCCGTTTATTATACCCACTTGCCTTCCACTTGGCAAGCTTTTTCGCGTCCTTCGCACACTTTTCTATAAAAAGTCGGTCCCAGCCTGGGCCAGCCCCCGCAAACCGCTTTTCCTTGCCCGCAGGCCGGCACATATCCGCCCGGCCCACCCGTCAGCAAAGTCCGCAGCCGCACTTTTCCGGTCTCTGCAGCATCCAGGCTTACGGCCCGCAGGGCAAACCGTCCTCCGGACGGTTTCGGCGGCTCCGCCGCCTGCGGCCGCCTCCGGCGGCCGGCCCTGCGGGCCGACCGACCCTCCGCGCGATGCCGCCCGGCCGCTCAGTCGCCGTCCAGCAGCTTATCCACCAGATCGATCAGATCATCCTCATCACTGTACGCTATCGTCAGGATGCCGCCGACCCCTTTCCGGTTGATGGTCACCCGGCGCCCCAGCTCCTCCTGCAGGGCCAGCTGCATCTCCCGCAGCTCCTTATCGCCCCACGGGTCCTCGTTGGCGTTCGCCTTCCGCTCCGCCGCCTTTTTGGCCGCGTTGCGCTCCTTCTTCAGGGCAGTCTCCAGCTCCCGCACATTCAGTCCCCGCAGCACCACATCATTGCCCCACCGGATCGCGTCCGCTTCCGGCAGGCTGGCCAGCAGCCGGGCATGTCCCGCCGTCAAAAAGCCCTCATCCAGCTGCATTTTTACGCCCTTCGGCAGGTTCAGCAGGCGCAGGGCATTGGCCACCACCGGCCGGGATTTCCCCAGCCGCGCCGCCACCTCCTCCTGGGTCATGCCGCTGTGCTCCATCAGGCTGCGGTAGCCCTCGGCCTCCTCCAGAGGGGTCAGGTCCTGCCGCTGCAGGTTCTCTATCAGCGCCAGCTCCCGCACCTTGGCGTCATCCGCCTCTATCACGATCGCCGGGATCTCGCTCAGTCCGGCCATCCGGCTGGCCCGCCAGCGCCGCTCCCCCGCGATGATCTGATACACCCCGCCGGGCAGCGCGCGCACCACCACCGGCTGCAAAATACCATGCTCCCGGATGGAATCCGCCAGCTCCGCCAGCGCGTTCGGCTCAAAGGCCTTTCTCGGCTGGTCCTTATTGGGCTCAATATCGGAAACGCGCAGTGTCATCAGGCTGCTGCTCTCCGCCGTCTCGTTATCCAGGAACAGGGCGTCCAGGCCCTTCCCCAGTCCGCTTTTCTTTGCCATAGGTTCCTCCCTCTTTTATCACAATTTTTCTCGCCTGTCGGCGCCGCGGGGCCTTTTGCAAAGGCATAGTTAGCACCGCTCGCCGCAGGGGCCTTCCTTTTGCTCCTGCAAAAGGAAGCAAAACAGGGCAAAGGGGAACCGGGCTTTCCCCTTTGCAAACCCCTTTGACGCTTAACTGTGCTGGCTACGGATTTAGATTTTTCTCGGTCGAAAAATCTAAATCCGTACTGCACGCAGATGGGCTTAAAAGGTGTCTGTGACACATTTTTATCGCCGCTGCGCTGAAGCGTAGAACGGCGAACCACCACCCCTGTCCCCTCCTCAAAGGAGGGGGACTATGGGGCGGGAAAACAAATACTTTAAGGTCAGCGGCTTGGCTCTCTGCAAGCCCTAACACCCCGAGAGTGTTACTCTCGGTTTATAGTTGCCAGCCCATCCGGGCCCCTTTCCCGCCATCGGGAAAGGGGGTGGGGGGAAAGGGCAGATACGCCCGTGGCTACCTTGGGAGCGATTCTGTGCGCAGTACGGATTGATTTTCGGCTCCCGCCGCAAATCAATCCGTATCCAGCACAGCCAGCGACAGGGGTCTTGGGGCAGAGCCCCAAGCGTGTTTTGGTTCCTTTTACACGAGTAAAAGGAACGCCACGGCGGCGAGCCGTACAAACCAAACTTCCTAAAACACTTTCCCCGCCGTCAGGCGCCCGCAAACTTTTTCATCCCACCCAAAAGCAGTTGACAACTCTCCCCCTGCACCAAGGTTTGAATGGGAAGCAAAATTGTTTCACGTGAAACATTTTTACTTCCGGTTGCGCTCCAGCAGCTCCTCCGCTACCCGCTGGTAGGCCAGCGCGCCGCGGTTCGCCTTGTCATAGTAACAGATCGGCTCGCCATAGCTGGGGGCTTCGGAAATACGCACACTTCTCGGCACCGTGGAACGGAACACCTTATCCGCAAAGTACTTCTTGATCTCCCCCACCACCTGATTGGTCAGGTTCAGGCGGCTGTCATACATCGTCAGCAGCACGCCCTCCACGGCAATGGAGCTATTATACAGCCGCTTGACGGTACGCACCGTCTGCATCAGCTGGGTCAGACCCTCCAGGGCGTAGTATTCACACTGGATGGGAATGAGGATAGAATCGCTGGCGGTCAGGGCATTTACGGTGATAAGCCCCAAAGAAGGCGGACAGTCAATAAAGATAAAGTCATAGTCCTCCTTTACCCGCAGCAGCGCCGCCCGCAGAGATTTGGCCCGGTTTTCCTTTTCCACCAGCTCTATCTCGGCGCCGGCCAGGTCTATATTGCTGGGCAGGATGGAAAGCCCCTTGAACCGTGTGGGCAGGATGGCCTCGGCCGCGCCGCTCTCCTCCATCAGCACATGGTAGCTGGAAACCTTCACTTCCCGCTTATTGATCCCAACGCCGCTGGTGGCGTTCCCCTGCGGGTCCAGGTCCGCCAGCAGCACACGGCAGCCCAGCTGCCCCAGCGCCGCCGAAAGATTGACCGCCGTAGTGGTTTTTCCCACGCCGCCCTTTTGGTTGATGATCGCGATGATTTTCCCCATTGATGTGCCTCCTTCGGGTCGATTGTCCCCATTATAGCACACAATAATTCCCCTTGGGAACCCTTTCCCCTGCAAAAATGTTTCACGTGAAACATTTTCACAATCCACTCATACTTTGTGCGGAGAGAAAACAGCTGCCCTGCTTAGAGGTGGGCTAAAAATCCGGGCCCCGTTCTGGGAGGGATTTTGCAAAAAACTTTTCTTATGTGGGGGATAGTTTGTGGGCGCCTGGCGGCGAAAGCCTTTTGCAAAGGCATAGTTAGCACCGCTCGCCGCGGGGGCCGGGTTGGCAGTCGCCTTCGGCGGGGCGGAGTCACCGGAGGGTGACAGCCTGTACGGCTCGCCGCCGAGGCGTTCTTTTTGTGCGTACGCGTCGTCGCGGGCTGCGCTCCATGTCGGGTCACCCCGCTTACGCTTGGGGTAACCCTCCAACGCTCCGCCGCTCCTCCTTTCCCCAGCGGGCCTCGCGTCCCGCCGGGGGCCCCATACCAAAACACGCTTGGGGCTGCGCCCCAAGACCCCCTAACGCTCAAGCTGCGGCGCATTTTATTTTGGATATTGCAGAAACCAAATTAAAATAAACACCTTATAAGCGTCGTCTAGCCCCAGATCCGGGAGGTCGCAGACCTTCCGGTCGGGGCGTACCGACGCGTAGGGGGTCTCGGGGTCCTCCCCGAGTGACTTTTGGTTCCTTTTCTTCACAGAAAAGGAACCCCTCGCCGGGCAGGCGTGCAAATGAATACCTCTTATAATACTTCGCGACGCCGAAGGCGACCACAAACTATCCCCGCCGGGCTGGCGTGCTCACTAAGCCTTGCAAAAGGCCCCGCCCTGCCGAAGGCGAGAAGAAATTAATGCCATAGTTTCTGCCGGCAATCCCTCCGGCTCATTTCATTCGCCACCTCCCTTTGCACAAGGGAGGCTTTCGCCGCCAGGCGACTACCAACCCGGCCCCAAAATTCTTTTACTACTTTTTTCACAGAAAAGCAGTGCCGCCCCTGTTTGCGGGGGACGCAAAAAGAGAAAAGGCGCCCCCGGCGTGGTACCGGAAGCGTCTTTTCCCGATCAGTTGGGAAGGGGTTTTATGTTACTCTCAGTGAGAGGAACAGGTAAATTTACGCGTAAAGCGAAAGCTGGTCCTTTGGCTCCCGCTCCTTTTTGGCGGATTTGGGGATGCGGATGGTGTAGCTGATGCAGTCATCCTCCTCCCGGCGGCGGGTGGTCACCGCCACGCCAAAGCGCCGGATCTCCTCCACCGCGCGGTCCACGGTGGTAAAGAGGATACGGTAATCCCGCAAAAGGCCCCGGTAGGGCGGGTGCTGCTGCCGGTGCAGGAGCTGCCGCAGGTACTCCTCCCCCTGGCGGACATTCAGCTCCCCGGCAGCCATATGCCGGATGGCCCGCTGCTGCAGGTCCTCATCCGGCAGCTGGAGCAGCGCCCTGGCCAGCCGTTCGGGGATGTTATTTTCGATGAGGGCCTGCTGCACCGCCGGGGAAAGCCGCAGCAGCCGCAGCTTATTGCACAGGGCGGAGGGGCTCATCGCCAGCAGGGCGGCAGCCTCATTTTGGCTCAGGCCGCACTGGGCAATCAGCCGCAGGATGCCCTCGGCTTCCTCTATGTAGTGCAGGTCGCTGCGGTGCAGGTTTTCCGCCAGGGTCAGGGCGGCGGCACCGGCATCATCCTTCTGCCACACCAGCGCCGGGATGCGGCTCCAGCCGAGCATCTGGCAGGCACGCCACCGGCGCTCCCCGGCAATGAGGCAGTAGCCCCCCTGCGGCAGCGCCCGCACCGAGATAGGATTCAGCAAGCCGCTGCGGTCGATGCTCTGGGCCAGGGCCGCCAGCTCCTCCTCGTGGAAATCCCGGCGGGTCTGGTGGGGGCTGGGGGTGATCTCCCCGATGGGGAGCTGCTGCACCGCCGCCTGTTTTTCCCGGTTCAAAAGGGCCATATTTCTCGCCTCCTCTATTCCCCATTATAGCGGCCGGACCGGGCCTGTCCAGCAAAAGCGTTCGCCGGAAACGGCCGGGCTTTTGCCACTTTTTCCATTGTCTGACAAATGCTCCGCTCGGATCCCGGCGAATTCCGGCGCCCTGCCCCGAAGCAAAGGGAAAACAGTCGGACGGTTTTTTCGCGATCCATGCATACCTGGTGCGAAAGAAATAAAAGCAGGCAAAGGGATTTTAGGTCGAGTTGGTGGTCGCCTGGCGGCGGAGCGGGCCTTTTACAAGGCTTAGCTAGTACGCCTGCCCGGCGGGGGAAAGTTTGTAGTCGCCTAACGGCGAAAGCCTCCCTTGTGCAAAGGGAGGTGGCGAATGAAATGAGCCGGAGGGATTGCCGGCAGAAACCATGCCTTAGTTTCATCTCGCCTTCGGCGGGCGGAGCCTTTTGCAAAGGCATAATTAGCACCGCTCGCCGTCGGGGCCCTACTTTTCTATGATGAAAAGTAGGTAAAAGAAATATTAGGCCAAGATTGTGGTCGCCTAGCGGCGGGGCATTGATTTTGCAGGGTGCAAAACCGGTACGGCTCGCCGCCGGGG
>QRFC01000758.1_pt1 | contig 29012 bp, 25 predicted proteins | sample 1861061 | NCBI WGS metagenome assembly QRFC01 (sample SAMN09711282, study PRJNA482702) | Human gut metagenome, whole genome shotgun sequencing project.
CATCAAAGGAATGCTGCGGAATCATAAACTCGCGAAGTCAATCTCAGATGTGAGCTGGAGCGAATTCTTCCGTCAGCTGTCGTATAAGACAGAACGACATGGCGGCGAACTGCTCAAAGTTGATACCTTCTATCCGTCGAGTCGGACTTGCTCCGTCTGCGGCTATCAGAACCCACTGACAAAGGATTTAAGTGTCCGCGAATGGGATTGTCCAGCATGCGGAACGCATCACGACAGAGATGTGAATGCCGCAAAGAACATCCTGCGCAAAGCTTTGGAAGACAAATCCAAAGTTGCATGAACGGAAATAGAACATACCGTGGGGCACACGGGAATTCACGCTTGGGGAGATCGTGTAAGACGCCAATTCCTCGGAGGCGGCGCAATGGTCGTCGAACCAAGAATCCCCTGCCTTTAGGCATGGGGAGTGTCAAAGATGCGTGCGCTGTAGTCCATGTAAAACGCCATGCGAGGCGGTGCCACGATGTAGTCTATGGCAAGATTCGGGTCGTTGGCCAATTCGGTCGCATCATGCGATGTTCCGGTGAGCTGCTTACTTGGTGCGTAGAAGCGGCGCATGCTGTTAGCTGCTTTGACTTTCTGTATGACTTCGAAAAGCCGTGCTCGTCCTGGCACACCATATGATTTGATGGCCGGTGTGGCGGCAAGGCATATCGTCTTTTCCGTGCGACTCTCGTCCGCCACCACCAAGTTGGTAGTCAGTGGATCGAGCCCACGCTCCACGCATTCCACCGATGCGTAGAATGACTTAAGGTCAATCGCGATGAAACAGTTTTTCTTCATATATGTCCTTCAACACCACCTCACGCTTCTGTATCGCATTATCTCGGCATGTGCAGATAGACAAGGGCCGCTACCTGCAGCACCAGTATCAGCGGCACGCCGTACTTGAATTTCAGATGCAGTGTCTTGTGGTGAAACAGCTTCATCGCCAGCAGAGCCCCCACGCTGCCGCCAATGGCTGCTATGCCGAGCAGCGTTAGCTCCGGTACACGCCACCACTTGCGGATGGCGCACAGTTTGTCCCAGCCATAGGCAGCTATGGCTGCTGCATTTATGATGGTAAAGTACCAGGCAACAGTATCATGTAGATTTATGTCCATCGCATCCTCCGATAGTTACAATTCCGTATCATTCTGTATGGATACGATTCGCCATGCTGCTCAAAGTTTCCTGCCATAACAGCTGTTGTGTATCCAGTAAGGTTGAATTTGGCGCCCGAAACGTCCAGCACTGGACTTTTTGATGGAACATCGTTGGGGTTCTCTGTAGCAGCTGTCAGCAGGATTTTGCGTTATTCTGTCGAATCAAGACGGAGATGAGCGTGTGAATCGCTCTCATCGTTCTATTGCATACATAAAGTCTGGAGAATTGTATTGAAACATCGCTATACTTTTTATTGGATTCTCTGGGGGCTCGGTGAGCTCTCGGGACTTGGACAGTGGCTGCTCTTGCACTGGGCGCTGCCGGTCCCGGCGCACGGCCTGCTCCTGCTTTTCCTTTTGCTGCCGTTCATCTATCTCGTGCCGAACATCCTTGCGAATCACCTGCCGCTGCGGGTGTCGCGGCTGCTGGCGCGGGTCGGCGGCTATTGGTTTGTCTACGGCTACTATATGACGATGCTGCTCGTGCCCGCCTTCATCGTCTGGCTTGTCTGCCTTGCTGAGCTGTTCGGCTTCGGGCTGGACTGGTGGCAGTCGGTCTTTGCCGTTCATTACGGCAGGGCCGTACTGCTGGGCCTTGCCCTGCTGCTCGCATGCGGCAGCTGGCGCGCGCGCCATCCGGTGGTGCGCATCGTCGAGGTGAAGACGGCGAAGCCCATCGAGCGGGAATTCTCGGTGGCGTTTGCGAGCGACATCCACCTCGGCACGGTGCTCGGCCGGCCGTTTGCGGCAGAACTGCGCCGCGACATGATGAAGCTGCGGCCGGACCTCATCCTGCTCGGCGGCGACATCATCGACGGCAACCTCGACTATGTGCTGCGCGACCGCAGCTTCAAAGGCTTCGAGGGGCTAAAGGCGCCGTGGGGCGTCTTTGCGGTCTTCGGCAACCACGATACGTACGGGCTGAACCTCAATAAGGAACAGCGCCGTCTGCAGCGGAGCGGCGTGCGCTGCCTGCGCGGCGGCACGGTGCATCTGGCGGCCGGCGTCTCGCTTGTCGGTCTGGAGGATTACATGATCGCCCCGCAGGCGGAGTTTCCGCAGGCGGAGTCGGACGCCTTCACGATTGCGATGGAGCACGAGCCGCTACGCATCGAGCAGGCCTCCTCCCGCGGCATGGACCTCTACTTCGCCGGCCACACGCACGCCGGCCAGTTCTGGCCGAACCGTTTCGTGACAAGGCGCATCTTCCCACTCGATTACGGTGCTCATCACTTCGGCCACCTGCTGGCCATCGTATCCAGCGGCTACGGCGCCTGGGGCCAGCGCTTCCGCATCGGGCCGGCACCGGAGATCGTGCTGGTGAAGGTCGTGAAACCATCTGCGTAAACAAAGAGAACGCCTTGGAAGGCAGATTTTCCGAGGCGTTCTCTTTTGTATGCGTTTATGATAGGCAGACTAAATCATCAATCTAAGATATGGCGATAGACATAGGCGGCGATGATGGACTGCAGCAGCACGAGGAAGGCGAGCAGGCCGAAGGCGGTGTAGAGGCTGGTCTGATGGGCGATGAAGCCGATGACGGCGGGGCCCATGAGGATGCCGAGGTAGCCGAGCGTGCTGACGGCCGGCACAGCGAGGCTGACGGGCATGACGCGCTGCTTGCCGAGCAGGGAGAAGAAGACGGGCACGACGTTGGCGCAGCCGATGCCGATGGCGAAGAAGCCGAGGTAGAGCAGCGCAGGCTCAGCGGCGAAGATGACGAGCAGGAAGCCGGCGACGGCCAGCAGGCTGCCACCGATGACGACGCGCTCCTGGCCGAGCTTCTGCACGGTCCAGTCGCCGAACAGGCGCATCGTCAGCATGGCCGCCGAAAAGACGGTGAAGGCCGTTCCGGCGAGGGACATGTCGAAGTGGCGCACGGTCGTCAGGAAGACACCGCCCCAGTCCATGATGGCGCCCTCGACGAGGAAGGCGATGCAGGCGATGATGCCGACAAAGGTCACGATGCCCTTCGGCAGCGCGAGCAGCTTGCCACCGGCATCGCCGCCGTAGGGCAGCAGATGGCGCGAGGCCGCGAGCGTCACGAGCACCATGATGGCGGCCGCGATGATGGTCGAGAGCAGCGGCGTCAGCGAGAAGGTGCCGACCCAGATGCCGAAGAGTCCGGCACCCGCGAAGCCGCCGACACTCCAGAGCGCGTGCATGCCGCTCATGAGGCGGTGCCCCGCTGCTTTCTCGACGATGACGGCCTGAATGTTGACGACGACATCGATGCAGCCCATCGTCGCGCCGAAGATCAGCAGTAGCGGCACGGCCATGCCGAACGACGATACCGTACAGAGCAAGAGCAGCAGAGCAGCGTAGACGAGCCCCGCCGCTGTCAGCACCTTGCGGCAGCCGAGTCGGACTGCCGCCGCACCCGACAGCGGCATTGTCAGCAGCGAGCCGATGCCGATGCACAAGAGCAGCATGCCGAGCACGTCCTCCGCGATGCCGAGCCGCGCCTTCAAGAGTGGCACGAGCGGTGCCCATGAGGCTGCGCCGAATCCCCCGACAAAAAAGATGGCCCGCGTCGCATGCTGCTCGGGCACACCTGGTTGTTTCTTTTCGGATATCACGAAATACATTCTCCTTTCTGTTGTTTGAACAAGGATATTGTACCATGGATGCAGACTTTTTTCTATGCAAAAAGTCCAGCACTGGACTTTTTGAGTCGGACTGGACTTTTGGGATGACGAAGGAGTCGGCTGGTAGTCGGACGGTTCGTCTCGTGATGCGGTTGTGGTGATGGCAGGTGTCACTTGCTCAGCAGCAGTTTGCAGACGGCGCAGCCCATGAGCTTGAGCGAATAGCCGAGGGCACGCTCATCGAAATCGAAGTGGGAGTCATGGTGGCCTGCCGCGAGGTCGGCGCCGACCATCATGTAGGCTGCCTGGCCGCCATGCGACTGGACGCGCTCCATGAAGTAGGAGAAGTCTTCACTGGCGCCGAACGGGCACTCGCCGACGACTTCCTCGAAGATGCCGAGGGAATTGGCCTCTTTCTCGAGGAAGGCCGCGAGCTCTGGCGAGTTGCTGCCGCCAGCTGCACCGCCGACTTTCTCGATATCGACTTTGACGTCGTACATCATAGCGGCAGCCTTGAGGATGCGCTGGGCTTCCGTCTCCATGAACGCATTGATCGCGCTCGTCGCACCGCGCGTCTCGAGGCAGATCAAGGCCTTGTCGCCGATGACGTTGCGGCCGCTGCCCGCGTCGAGCCGGCCGACATTGATGCGCGAAGCGCCGGCGGAATGGCGCGAGATGGCGTGCAGGTTGAGCGCGGCGCAGGCAGCGGCCAGCAGCGCATTCTTGCCCTGCTCTGGTGCAGCGCCGGCGTGTGCCGGGACGCCCTGGAAGTGCGCGTCGTACTTGCTCGTCGCAAGGAAGCCCGTGACGTTGCAGGCGACGGTGCCCGTCTTGCGCATCTTGAAGCCGAAGTGCGCGCCGAGCATGTAGTCGACGTCGTCGACGATGCCGCTCTCGACCATCGCATGCGCACCGCGCACGCCTTCCTCTGCTGGCTGGAAGCAGAGCTTAATCGTGCCGCGCAGCTCCGACTTGAGGCTAGCCAGCAGTCTGGCAAGAGCGAGTCCGACGGTCGTGTGGCCGTCGTGGCCGCAGGCGTGCATGGCGCCCGCATGGCAGGAGGCAAAGCCCTCTTTGTTGGCGCGGTGCGCGGCTTCTGCCGTCTCCGTCACGTCATTGGAGTCCATGTCGAAGCGCACGGCGACGACAGGACCGTCTTCGGAGAACTGCATAACGCCGAGCACACCCGTGCGGCCGCCGTTCATCTTCTTGACCCAGTCGGGGTCGGCCCCCTCTGCGATGGCGCGCTGCTGCTCCTTGGCGAGCTTCTCAGCCGACGGTACGCCCATCATGGCATCCTTGCGGATGGTGTCGGCTCCCGTCTTGACCGTGTAGCCGAGCTCGGCGAGCGTCTTGGCGACTTTGGACGCCGTGCGGAATTCCGTCCAGCCCGGCTCTGGATGCGCGTGCAGGTCACGGCGGCAGGCTACCATGTCCGCTTGCACATCATCGGCGAATTTCAGGATTGTCTCTTTCAAGTCCATAATGATTCCTCCTTATAAAAAGAGGTGCCGCTCCGCAGCACCTCGTCTTGTCTGTATATCAGAAGAGCAGGATCAGCATGCCGACCGTCAATGCGCAGAGCATCGGGATGGCATTGCGTTTCGTGATCTCCATCGGGTTGACACCAGCGATACCGGCGCAGATGATGGTCGCGCCGGCAATCGGCGACATCGTGCGGCCCAGCGTGCCGCCGAGTGTCGCCATACTGCCCATCTGGACCTGCGACATGCCAAACTCTGGTGCATACGGTGTGATGGCCTCATTGAAGGCGAAGGTTGCCGCATCGCCAGAGCCGACCAGAAGACCGAGAATAAAGGGGCCAAGTGCGGCGCAGAGCTTTACGATAGCCGGATTGTTCAGCATGATATCGATAAACCATTTTACCAAGCCAATCGTCGTCAAGCCAGAAACGAATACGCCTGCTGAAATGATGATACCTAAAATCTTGCCGTATGCCATGCCCATGCCATCGAAGAAAGCATCGGACAGATCTTTCGGCTTTGTTCTTGTCACGACCAGCGTCAGAATGGCACCGATGATCATGGCCTGCGGTACACCCATCTTCAAGAAGGGAATCAAGCCCGTAGAACCGAGCAACAGAATCAAGATTGGGACGACTGGCATCAAGGCAAAAAGGGGATTGACCTTGAAATTTGCGTCGACCTTCAAGTGCTCGGGGATATGTCCTTTGTCTTCCTTGAGAATGTGCGCAATCACGGTAATACATATCGTAGCGACAATCAGGGATGCGATATTTGCTTTATAATGAAACGCAATGACATCCATGACATCGACACCGGCAATCTTGGCGACGAACGGGTTGTGGGCAAGGCCCGGATTCAACATGCTGCCGTACGTGCCGCATTTGACGGCGGCTGCCGCAAGCGCGGGGCCGACACCTGCTGCCATGAGCAGTGGGATGAAGATGGCGCCAGCAGCAGCAGCCGTGCCAGCTGCACTCGGCAGCGCGATGTTGACGAGATACGTACAGATGACGACACCCGGGATCAGGAAGAAACGGACGCGCGAAATCACGGAGGCCATGGCGTTGATCAGATGCTTATCGCATTCTGTGAAGCGCACAGCCATGGCAAAACCCATGACGGAACAAACAGCCTGGATAAGACCACTATTGGTCATGCTCTTCGCGAAGGCATTGAGCGGAGCCATGGGCATGCCGCCGATACAGGCCATGAGCAGGCCAGCACCAATCAGAGTAACGCGAGCATCCCAGCCCTTGACGAGTGCTACTACGACAGCACAGACAATCAAAACACCAGCCAGAAGCATTAAGGTAACCAAATAAAACCACTCCTTTTATGTTACAGGAAAAGTGCGTTATGACATCGAGATATGCCCCACCCCCTGTTCAATCTGAATGGTTGTGCCGTAGGCACGTGATAATTTAGCGATATGGGCAAGAATCCGTTCTCCGTCCTCTTTATCCGAGAAGTACGGACGCCCTTTGCGCCCACGCGAGAAATCAAATCCCAACGAGATTGGACGCAAAACAATATCAGAAAGCTTGCCGTTTTCAATCGAAAAAGAAGGAAGTGCGGATTGGTAGACACGCGGGTCGGCAGCTAAGCCACGCGTCCCATGCCCACTGCGGCTATCCAGTCCGTCGGAAACAGTTGCCTCAGGACCGAGATTATACAGATCATAGAATTCCGTCGGCTGACGTTCAACCGAATCATTCTGAAAGATAAAATCACCAAGGCTGTAGAATATCGGCTTGCCCTGATAGATTTCAATGCCACGCCAAATATGCGGCCCATGACCGATGTAGGCATCCGCTCCATGTTCCAGACAGAGATGTGCGAAGTCCCGGCAAAAGTCTGCTGGCAGTTCCTTATCCATCCCCTTGCGCTCATGGGAATGATGGCTGACGAGTACAACATCCGCTTGACGGCGAGCCTCTGCGATAGAGCGAAGCAGTCGTTCTGCATCGGTGCGGTTCATGCGCGTCTTAGTCCCTGGTTCACCGGGTTCGAAGCGGATATTGCCTACAAAGCAACCACCTTCCACCGGTTTTGCAAAGCCTTCCTTTTCATTTAGCTTGCGATTGGCATTGACATCCGTCTGGTCAATCAAGTCCTGGAAATGCTGGAATTCTTCCGGCTTGATGAAATGAGTTGTCTCGTAACGCAAGACATTCGCGCCTGGACGGCCCAAGACATCGGCCCTCGGCATGCTGGCCATTCCCCACGGGCTCATTGTTGATGTCACGCCGATGATAGCGACCCGTCCTGCTGGTGCATCGAGATACTTCGGTTGGGATGCCTCTTCGAGGTTGCGCCCTACGCCAGCATGGAGGCAATGATGTTCATCCAGATGGCGCATGGTCGTGAGGATGCCGCCAAGATTCCAATCGATGATATGGTTATTGGCCCAAGTCATCATATTGAAGCCGAGATACTGGAGATCGTCAATCACATCCGGGCGAGCAACAGCCCAAGTCCCACCACTGACAGGTGCAGGATATACTTCAAAATCGTGTACCAGCACCTCAAAATTCGTGAAACGGACATCAAATTGCTGTAAGTAATCTCGCAATGCCTGACGCGCTGCATCATGTGGCAAGCGCTGCGTGATGAACGAATCACCTGAAATAACAAATGATATCGCTGCCATCAAGTCACCTTCCCTTTTCCAAACGAAAAGGAGCCAATAGTCCTGTCCCGTGACCATTAGCTCCTTTGCTATCGAAATTACGTTTTATTCTATCATAAACAACATTCATTTGCAACTGTTCAATTAAGTTGTCAACAGATGCCAAAAGTCGTAAACTACTGAATGTAGAAGAACATGTATACCATAGTAAATGAGGCGATCGATTCATGATTTCAAGACAACGTATACAACAGCAACTTGCTGCACTCAAAGGCATAACGGCGCCGGGGAAGGGCATCAACCGGCTGGCGTTCACGGATGCGGATTGGCAGGGGCGCGCGTATCTGATGGGCTTGATGCGCGAGGCGGGCATGGAGCTGCGCGAGGATGCCTTCGGCAATGTCATCGGCCATGTGAAGGGCGCGGATGAGAGCCTGTCCGCTGTTATGTTCGGTTCGCATGGCGACAGCGTGCCGCAAGGCGGCAACTTCGACGGCATTGTCGGTATCCTTGCGGCGATCGAGACGGTCCGCTCGATGCAGGAGGACGGCTTCACGCCGCAGCGGCCGATCGAGGTTGTCTTATTCCTCTGTGAGGAGTCGAGCCGCTTCTCGGCGGCGACGCTCGGCAGTCGGGCCATGCGCGGCGAGCTCTCGCACGATGATCTGCTGCGGCTGCACGACAAGGAAGGCCATACACTCTACGAGGTGCTCAAGAGTCGCCATCTTGACCCCGACCATATCGAGTCGGCCCGGTACACGAGGCCACTGCGCGCCTTCCTCGAGCTCCACATCGAGCAGGGCAAGGTTCTCGAGCATGAGGGCCTGCCCATCGGCCTCGTCACGGGCATCGCGGCGCCGACGCGCTTCTATGTCAACTTCCATGGCAGTGCCGATCACAGCGGTGCGACGCCGATGAACCTGCGCCACGACGGGCTCTGCGCGGCGTCAGAAGCCGTGCTGGCCGTTGAACGCGAGGCCTCGTCTTACACAGAAGCGCCTGTTGTCGGCACGGTCGGCATCCTGCAGGTCACGCCGGGCGTCATGAACGTCATCCCGGGCGAAGTCCGGATTGGCGTCGACATCCGCAGTATCTCCGCAGAGGCCAAGGATGCCGTCGAGCAGGCAGTCTGCCAAGATATCAAGGCCATCGCTGAGCGGCGTCAGCTGACCTATGACATCGAACCAGTCAGCAAGGAGCAGCCAGCCCGCATGGACGCGGCACTCGTCGATCTGCTCGAGGAGACGGCCAAGGAGCTCGCCATTCCCTGCCGTCGGATGATGAGCGGCGCGGGTCACGACAGCATGCACTGGGCCGACTACGCGCCGACGGCCATGCTCTTCATCCCGTGCCGCGCGGGCATCAGCCACAATCCCGCGGAACACGCTGAGCTCTCGGACATCGTGCGCGGCACCGAGCTGCTCTCCACCGCGGTGCGCAAGCTTGTGGTCGACTGAGCTGCGACCATCCGACAGAAGTCCGACAGTCGCCCGACGATAGTCTGACCACAGTCCGACAGTCCGACAGTCCGACCATACGAACCTCAAAAAGTCCAGCACTGGACTTTTTTGCATCTGCATTGTCTTTCCCCCGCGAAGATGGTATAATTTTTGTATGAAGGTTTTGTACTGTAACAATGCAGAGCCGTACACGAACTCGAAGATTTTCAGGAAGCAGGGGGAGTATGTCGCGAAACAATCCCCGGACCCGGTTCTCGACGTCGGTATCGAAGGTGCTGTATGAGAAGCTCGACCGCATTGCGGAAGTGACGGGCACACAGAAGACGGCACTCGTCGACGAGGCGCTCGAGCTGCTGGTCCAGAAGTACAGAGGCCGCGTCCTCGCGAGCGGCGGAGAAGGAGTAACTATATTCATGGCTAAGACTATCGCATTCTGTTCACACAAAGGCGGCGTCGGCAAGACGACTTCGGCAGCGGCCTTTGCGGACCTCTTGGGGCGCCGGGACTACAAGGTCCTGCTCATCGACGCGGACCCGCAGGGCAACCTCTCGAAGCGCTTTGGCTACCATCCGAAGGAATACCGCGGCGCGGTCCAGCTGAGCGCGGCCGTGCTCAACATCCTCTCGGATGACCCGAAGCCGCTCCGTGATTTCGTGCTCGCCACGCAGAACAAGAATGTCGACATCATCCCGAACGACGACCGCTACACGGCCACGACGAAGACGCTTCTCGAGGCGGTCATGCTCGGTATCAATGCCTACAAGGTGCTCATCCAGGAACTCGACGGCCTCTACGACTACATCATCTTCGACTGCCGTCCGGCCGTCGACAATGAGATTGCCCAGATCATGCGCGCCGTACAGTACCTCATGATCCCGGTCAATGCGGCCGACGACTCCGTCGACGGCGTCGACACGGTGCTCGGCTACGCTTCGAAGATCCGCCATGCGAACCCCGACCTCTGCGTCGCGGGCATCTTCTTCGAGGCCGTCAATATGCGCACGGCTGTTGCGCACGACTACGTGCCGCAGATCTGCGCGAAGTACGCGCCGCTGATCCTCGAGACCATCGTCCCCCATTCCGAGGACGCCCACAAGGCCGAGAGCCGCCACCTGCCGGTCACGGAGGCCTATCCGTCGGGCAAGGCGACGCGCGCCTATTCCAAACTCGTAGAGGAGGTATTGACTCGAATTGGCTAAGCGAAAATCATTCTTCATCTCCACCAAGAAGACGCCGGACTTTGCTGACGTCGGCGCCATGTCCAGCGCACCGTCGGCCGCGAGCGCGATGTCGCCGGAGCGCATCGCCGCGCTCAAGGAACTGATGGCCAAGCCGGCCGCAGCCGTCGCGCCGCAACACACAGAGGAGCCCGACCGCGTCGACACGCTGCTGCCCGCACATCACGAGCAGCTCATCGACCTTGATAAGCTTCACCCCGCGCCGGATGACTGGAATTTCTTTGGCCGTCCGCAGCCGGACCAGTACGCGCTGATCTTCCAGTCCATCTACAAGTACGGCCTCTGGCATCCCTGCACCGTCTGGGAACAGGAGGACGGCAGCTACATGATCCTCGGCGGCCACACGCGCACGCTCGTCTACCACGAGCTCTACGAAGTCACGCATGACGAGAAATACCTGCGCATCCCGTGCAAAGTCTACCAGCACGGGCAGATCACGGTGCCGACGGCGCGCCGCATCGTCATCCTGACGAACATCGCCCAGCGCGCCAAGGAAGACTCCGCCATCCGCATCCGCTGCTACAGCGAGATGGCCCGCCTCGAGAAGGAAGAGTCCTTCTACGGCTCCGGCGTCGACGTCAACACGGCCGTCTCGAAGCTCTTCGGCGTCAGCCGCTCGACCGTCTTCTTTTACCGCCGCCTCGAGAAGCTCATCGCGCCGCTGCTCGACGCCTACGACAAGCGCCAGATCACGCAGGCCGTCGCCAACATGCTCTGCGACCTCCCGCAGGAGCTGCAGGAGTACATCTACGAGCAGCGCTACCACCTGCTCATGGATCCAGCCATGCGCTACGTGATGAAGAAAGTCACGACAAAAGAGGAAATCGACGCCATCATCAAGGGCCGCCGCAAGCCGCGCGAGAAGTTCGAGTACCTCGTCGCGACGAAGATCGCGAAGCCGAGTAACTTCGACCTCGTGCCACTGGCCGTCGACCACAAAGAAGTCGACGCCTTCAAGGAGTTCCTGAACCAGGCCCTCGACCTCGCCGACGGACTGTCCGACCATACGAAGCAGGTCATCCGCAAGATGCTCCAGCAGTAAAAATCATACAAAAACGCCTGACCCGAAACGGTCAGGCGTTTTTTATTGACATCATGCGTTCAGTAAATTTTCGTAAATCCGACGGTCGGCATCCTCGAAGACATCGAAGATGACGCGTTTGATGGAGGCTGCGGGATGCACGTCAAGCCAGTGTTGCACGGTGCGGACGGCGATATGGGCCGCCTCGTCTTTCGGGAAGCGGAAGACGCCCGTCGAGATGCAGCAGAAGGCGACGCTCTTGAGACCGTGCTCTGCTGCAAGCGTGAGACAGGACTCGTAGCACGAGGCCAGAAGCCTGCGGTGCTCATCTGTCAGGCTGCCCTGCACGATGGGACCTACCGTGTGCAGGACGAAGCGCGCGGGAAGATGGTAGCCAGACGTGATCTTGGCCTTGCCTGTCGGCTCATCGTGGCCCTGTGCCTGCATGAGTTTGTAGCAGTCGTAGCGCATCTCGACGCCTGCCATCGTCTGCTCGATGTTGTCGATGCAGTTATGGTTCGGCAGGAAGCAGCCGAGCATCTGGCTGTTGGCCGCATTGACGATGGCGTCGACGCGCAGCCGCGTGATGTCGCCCTGCCAGAGCACCAGACGGGGGTCTAGGCTAGATGCGGACAGCCCCATGCCATCGACAATGCCCTTGGCCGCCGTCATCGTCTTCAAGAGCTCCCCTTCGATGCGCTGGAACTTCTGCGTTACCGGCGCAGGCGGCCGCACGTTGAAGAGCGCGCGCAGGAGATGCCACTGCCCTGCTTCATCATCGGGGATGCCGTAGTGCGCGTATTCCGGCATCTCCCGCTGTAGATAGCGGATGAGCCAGCGGCGCCGTTCTTCCTGTGTCATGCGGTCACATCTCCTTTCACCAGATGCGCGTCGGTTCGGGCAAGATCGTGCAGGACCTTGCCGATATCCGCCTCGATGCAGAGGCTGCGCTTGCGGATCGAGGAGGCACAAGATGCACCGCCAAGATTGATGCTGGCGTAGAACGCATTCGGGTTCACCTTCGTGTAGTACCAGAACGGGTACTTGATGATGACGGGCGTATTGAGTCCGACGCCGAGCTCCAGATAGAGGATGGCATCCTCCTCGTGCGCGGCGAGGAACGCTTTGTAGCGCGCCTGCGCCGCATGCCAGCCCTCGTCCTCGACGAAGCGCCCGTCGCAGCGGACGCTGACCATCATCGCACGGCCATCGTCCGGACAGACCGGCACGAGTTCTTTCGGCACGACCATCTTGAGCTTGCCCGATGACGGCACATCAAAGATGCCGTCTGCCCCACGGACAAAGCCCTGTGCCTCGAGCATGGCCTCGACCATCTCGCGGTTGTCGTACGTCCTCGCCACTTCCGGCTGCACGCTCTGCAGCAGTCCATAGTCGCCCTGCGTGTAGAAGAGCCGCCGCTTGTCGAAGCCGCTGCGCTGGAACTGGTGGTCGACATTTGTCGTCAGCACGAAGTAGTCCTTGTCCTCGACAAGATGCCGCAAGGTCGGATAGACATCGCTCGGTGCATCGACATAGCGATTGAAATAGATGTGGCGGCTCCACCACGCCCAGTAGATCTCCGGGCTCGGGAAGGGGTAGAACCCACCCGTGTACATGTCGTGGATGCCGTACTTCTTGGCAAAATCCGCGAAGTACTTCTGGAAGCGCGCACCGCCGTACGAGAGACCTGCCACCGTTGAGAGACCCGCCCCGGTCCCCACGAGCAGAGCATTCGCCTGCGCGAGCTTCTCCCGCAGTATTGCCAGCTGCTTCTCATAGGGAGCGGCTTCTGGATATATGACTTTATCGGAAAAACCAAACATGGTTACCACCTCTTCTTCTCTCTAGTTCTTGGGTCGACATCAGAATCCCTGCTTTGCTCCCGTGATCGGCATCTGCGAATAGTGGACATGGACAATCTTCCAGCCGTACTCATTGCCGCGCGGTTGGATGAACGTCGTGCGGTCGTCCGTCTGCCAGATGCGCTCCGGTTCCTTCAGGTTGTAATTCGTGATGGAATCCACATACTGGCCGATGACTTTCTTGATGGCTGCGATGTCCTGAGTAGAGCCCGTATTCGGGATCGGTGCTTCCCTTTTCCGAGAACAGGGCTGCTGCCGTCATCTCCAAGTCGTTCTCACCCGCGTAATATTCTTCCCATCGGCAGCCGGTCAAGCCGCCGTTCTCTTATCGTAAATCTTTTTGTAATTAATATTATTACATTCAGCAGCTTTACTATAACACGCCCTGTCTTTGATGTCAATGTGAATATTACACTTATCTTTCAGGACGATGAATCGCCTGTACCGGGCAAACTTCGGCACAGCCAGGCAGGGAAGGAGCTGCGGACCGTCGAATGAAAATATGATATAGTTAGACCGCCAATCTGGTAGGAGGGATTCTCATGAAATTAGCCATGCTTGGCACGGGAAAGATCGTGCAGGATGCGCTCTTGGCGCTGCGCGAGGTGCCGGAGATTACGGTAGACAGCGTGTTTGCACGGCCGCAGAGCCGCGAAAAGGCAGAGCGCCTCGCGGCAGAGTGGCAGATCCCGCATGTCTACACGGATATGCAGGCGCTGCTCGCGAGCGACTGCGATACCGTCTACGTCGGGCTGGCCAATCACGTGCATGTGCCCTATGCGGAGATGGCCTTGCGCGGCGGCCATGATGTCATCATGGAGAAGCCCTTTGCGCCGTGCGGCAGCGATGTTGCCGCCATGCGCGCGCTGGCCAAGAAGCAGGGACGGCTCATCATCGAGGCGGTCACGCCGTTCTTCCTGCCGAACTTTGCCGTCATCCGCAAAGCCCTGCCGAAGCTCGGCCGCATCCGCGCCGTGCAAGCCAATTACTCGCAGTACTCGAGCCGTTACGATGCCTACCGCGCGGGCACAGTCCTGCCCGCCTTCGACCCCGCACGCTTCGGCGGTGCGCTCTACGACATCAACATCTATAACCTCAATCTGATCATCGCGCTGTTTGGCAAGCCGCAGGAGGCCCATTACACGGCGAACTGCGGCTTCAACGGCATCGACACCTCAGGCGTCGCGACGCTACGCTACAAGGACTTCTTCGCCACGGCCGTCGGCGCGAAGGACAGCGCGAGCTCCGGCTTCTTCACCGTGCAGGGCGAGGACGGCTGGCTGCGCGTCGACGGTGCGCCCAACGAGCTGCCGAGCGTCACGGTCGCTCAAGGCGGCAAAGAGAAGACCTTCCGCGAGAATCGCTACGCGCACCGCATGGTCCATGAGTTCCAAGCCTTCGCGCGCCTCTTTGCCGAGCGAGACACACAGAACATCGACGAACATCTCGTCATCTCCCAAGCCGTCATGGAGACCGTCGATGCCCTGCGCGCGAGCGCTGCACTGCCCTTCCCCGACACTCACTGAAAGAGTCGGACTCTGCACAAAGCCGCTCTGCGGCTTTTCCTGCTCCATCCATTTTGCTAAACTTTGTTGGGAAAATCTATTTTGCAACGCCAAGAAAATTTGATACAATAGAATCAAAGAATCGATGCAATCCACGCATGACACGCATGAAAGGAATATCCTATGGCAACTGAAACCGAAAAAGAAGATCTCCTGCTGCTCGATAAGCAGCTCTGCTTCCCGCTCTACGCCTGCGCGCGCAAGATCGTCGCGGCCTACCACCCCTTCCTCAAAGCTCTTGGCCTGACCTACACCCAGTACGTCACGATGATGGTCATCTGGGAGAAGAAGGAAATCTCCGTGCACGAACTCGGCGACATCCTCTACCTCGACTCCGGCACCCTGACGCCCGTGCTCAAGAAGCTCGAAAGCTTCGGCTACATCGAGCGTCACCGCAGCACCATCGACGAGCGCGTCGTCGAGGCCCGCCTGACCGAGAAGGGCCAGGCCTTCAAAGAGGAAGTCAGCAAAGTTCCCGAGCAGATGCGCTGCTACCTCAGTGAACGGAATTTGAACTTCACCCCCGATGAAATCACTGCCTTCAAGGGCGAACTCTACAAGATGCTGGACCACCTGGTCTAAACCAAAAAGTCCAGCGCTGGACTTTTTGCCGTACCGTCAAAGAGAGCCTGTCTGCAAGCGATGCATTGCAGACAGGCTCTCTTAGCAGAATCGAACTTTCTTGAGCAGACGGCAGGGATTTGGTCTTATTAAAGCGAACTGTTATCACCATATAGAAAACATGTGGCGCGTCCTGCGGGGGGATTCGGGGCGCGTGAAAGGGAGACATCGGCATGGACGCGGAGCTAATCAAGAAACAACTGCATCGCTATTACGATATGATTGCGGGAGGGGTGTGCCTGGTCCGGCAGAGCGCGGAGGAGCAGATCCTCTTTGTCAACAAGGAGATGCTGAAGCTCTACCAGTGCAAAACGGAGCAGGAGTTCTACCAGCTGACGAAGGGGCGCTTCGCGGGGCTCATGGAGGCGGACGACTACATGCCGCTCGAGGCCCGCATGAACAGCCGGCACGGGGAGGCTGCAGAGGGATATGCGTTCCTCGCCTTCCGCTGCTACACGAAGGAGGGCGTCTACCTCCACGTCGAGGGGACGTTCCAGAATGGCACGGTGCCGGGCTTTGGCAAAGTCTGGATGCTGAACCTCGTCAACAAGGAGCGCAGCATGGCCGTCAGTGACCTCGACCCGGTCACGGGCCTTCTGAACATGCACGCGTTCTATCAGCGCGTGGAGAAGAAGATCGATGCGCAGCGCGCCAAGCGGCAGCCAGACGACACGGGCATGCTCTACTGCCCGGTCTACCTGAATCTCACAAACTTCAAGGTCTACAACGAGACGCACGGCCTCTACGAGGGCGACCGCATGCTGCGCAAGATCGGGCAGATACTGAAGAGCAAGTTCCCCTCGTCGTATATCACGCGCCTCTCAGGAGACAACTTCGCGCTCTTCGTGCCGCGTCAGGGGCTCGAGATCAAGATCCGCGACCTCTGCCAGGCGGTCAACAATGAGATTCACCTCCCCAATATCACGATGAAAGCTGGTATCGGTTCGTTTGACGAGGAAGCCGGCGCGCGCCGTCGGACCATCACGGCGTATTTCGACCAGGCGAAGCTCGCCTGCGACAGCATCAAGAAGGATGCGACGCGCTTTGCCGCCTTCTACCACGACTCCATGCGCCGGAGCATGGCCGACCGCATCTTCATCCTCGACAATCTCGACCGGGCCATCGAGCAGGGCCACATCCAGGTCTACTACCAGCCGGTCATCCGCACGATGACGGGCAAACTCTGCGGCTGTGAGGCGCTGGCCCGCTGGATCGACCCGGTCAAGGGGACGATCTCGCCCGCCAGCTTCATCCCCGTGCTCGAGGAATCGCGCCTGATCTCGCGGCTCGACCGCTACGTCATCGAGAAGGTGGCCCAGCTCCTGCGCTATCAGCTCGAGAACAATCTCCCGATGGTCCCCATTTCTGTGAACCTCTCTCGTTACGACTTCATCCTGATGGACCCGCTCGCCTTCGTCGAGCGCATCGTCGAGCAGTACCACATCCCGCGCTACTACCTGCGCATCGAGGTCACGGAGTCGGTGCTCGTCAAGAACCGCCACCTGCTCATCGACAAGCTGCGCCAGTTCCACCAGTCGGGCTATCAGGTCTGGCTCGACGACTTCGGCAGCGCCTATTCCTCGCTCAACGTCCTGCAGAACTATGAGTTCGACGAGCTCAAGATCGACCAGGGCCTCCTGCGCTACTTCAACGAGGACAGCCGCAAGATCATCCGCTCCATCGTCCTGATGGCCAAGGAGATGGGCATCCACGTGCTGGCCGAGGGTGCGGAGACGAAGGAGCATGTCGACTTCCTGCGCTCCATCGGCTGCGAGAAGATCCAGGGCTACTACTACGGACGCCCCATGCCGTATGAGCTCCTGCGCGAGCACTGCAAGAAAAAGGGCTGGCTCCTCGAGACGCTGTCAGAAGAACAGGCCTGCGATGCAGCAGGCCTCGTCAATCTCATCACAGATGCTCCGGTCGCCATCTTCCAGTACCGTGAAGACGATGCCCAGATCATCAGCGCGAACGATGCCTATCAGAAGGTCCTCGCGACATCTGGCACGAGCAGCCGCGAGGAATTCAACGAGAACATGCGGACGGCAAGCTACCCCATGCGCGAGAAATTCATGACGCTGCTCGCCAGCGCAGCCCACAGCGTCCGCGAAGAGCACATGACCTTTGTCGAGAATGGCCAGTACCTGCGCCTGAACGCCCAGAAGATTGCCGCTACGCCGGATTTCACGCTCATGCTCGCACGCCTCGCCAACATCACCTACGACCAGGACCTCACGGCCTTCCACCAGTACGAGAACGTCTTCCGCAACCTCATGCTCGTCTACGACGGCATCTACTTCATCGACCGCCAGCGGAAAGCGCTCTACGTCATCGAGAGCATGACGTCCCTCTGGCAGGCAGGCGACGTCGTCGACGACCTCAAGAAGATGGCCGACACCTATGCCCGCCACTACATCCATCCCGAAGACCGCGCCCGCTTCCGCCGCTTCCTGGACCCGGCCGTCATCTACCAGCAGGCCGAGCGGTCGGGACGCTCTGAGGCCATCGAGATGTTCCGCGTCAAGCGGCCCGATGGGCGCTTTGTCTGGATGATCTTCGATGCGATCGTCATCTACAAGAGCACGGCCAAGGACATCCTGATCTGCGTGCGCGAAAACATCTGGGAACGCCAGGAGAACCTTCACGCCCTGCTGCCAAAATTCCTGCCCTACCTGCAGCCGTCCGAGCAGTCGTCCCTGCACGAGGCCGCTATGCTCTGGCAGGCCGCCTGCAACTTCTCATCCATCCCCTTCTACTGGAAAGACAATGAGCGGCGTTACCGCGGCGTCAATCCTGCCTTTCTCGACTATTTCGGCTTAGCGGATGCCGAAGCCATCCTCGGCAAGACCGACGCGGAACTCGGCTGGTGCCTGCAGGACGAAGAGGAAGAGCAGGCCGAAAAGGAGATCCTGCAAAAGGGCAAGACCTGCCGTGACTACCGCACCTTCGTCCTCGTGCACGGCATCCCACAGCGCATCTCTCTATCCGCCTTTCCCGTCTACCAAGGCGGGAAGATCACAGGGCTGCTCGGCTCCATCAACGTCAGAGACACCGCCACAGAGAAGCGCGAGCTGGAGAGCCTCGGCATCCTCGACCGCGATACGGGCTTCCTCGGGTTCCGCGGCATGACGATGGCTGGCATGCGCCTCGAGGACGACCGCGTCCGGCGTGGGGAGGACTATCTGGCCACAATCATGCAGGTCCCCGAGATCAAGGCACTCGTCCACCAGTACAGCCGCGAGACACAGCAGCAGATCCTTTCGGAGATCTGTACGGCCATCCGGGGCCATGCGCCAAAGTCGGCCATCTTCTGCTACATCGGCAGCGGCGTCTTCTGCATCTTCAGCAAGGCCAAGTACACCGATGCCCTGACGGAGCGCCTCAATGCACTCAAGAGCACCGTCGAGAGCATCACCTCAGTCGCGGGCTACAGCTGCACCCTGACGCTGACCGCCACGACCATCCGCGGCTCAGAGGCCAAGGGATTCAACACGCTGCTCTACCTGCTCGCCAAGCGCCTCAACGACGCCATCTGCCAGCGCTGGCCATTTGAGCGCCCCAGCGGCGACAGCATCCAGATCAGTATGGCCCAGCTCAAGGAGGCAGAGGATGGCATCTCCCTCATCGACATCGATACCTACGACATCCTCTATTTCAATCCCGCACTGCTGCACATGCTGAAATTGCCGGTCAGCCCCGATTCGTATCGCGGCAGGAAGTGCTATGAGCTGCTGGCAGGGCGCGCTGCCCCCTGCACGGACTGCATCAATCACACCCTGCAGCGCTATCACCTCCACACCTGGAAGCGCAGCGCGTACTTCACGAGCGGAACAATCCTGCAGCGTGACATGCTCGTGCCATGGAAAGGCAAGAATGCGCGCTTCTCCATCATGACAAACCTTCAGCACTACCAGAAGGATCTCGAATCCGAGAAGAACACCTTGCTGCGGCGCGAGGAAGTCATCAACGACATCATCACCATCGGCATCCAGGAGCCCGACCCCGAAGAAGGCATCCGCAAGATGATGGCAAGGATTGGCGAGACGCTGCAGGCCGAGCGCTTCCTGATCTTCGAGGAGAGCGGCCACGGGACCGTCAGCAGCACCTACGAGTGGCGCCGCGACACCGCCGAATCCGTCATGAAGGACACGCAGAACGTCCCCATCGCGAGCCTCAAGCCGCTCTACGACCACTTCGAGCACAATCACATGCTGATCCTGCACGAAGTCGAGCCGTTCCTGCAGCTCCACCCCGACTTCCAGCCCATGATACAGGGCCTCACGAGCCTCGTCTCCGGCCACCTCATCCAGTCGGGCCGCTCCCTCGGCTTCACCGAAGTCGTCAACCCCGCGTCGGAGTCCTTCTCTTCCGCGACCTTCCTGCTGAGTTCCCTGACGAGCGTCCTCGCCATCATGCTGCGCAACCGCGACATGATCCACCGGCTCGAGACCTACAGCTACCGCGACCAGCTCACAGGCGTCGGCAACCGCCGCGCCCTCTTGTCCTTCATCCGCACGATACCCGACGGCACCTCGCTCGCCTTCTTCTTCGGCGACATCAACGGCCTCAAGGTCGAGAACGATACGAAAGGCCATGAGGCCGGCGACCTGCTCATCAAGAAAGCCGCGACCGTCCTCGTCGCCGCCGCAGGCCCCGAGCGCGTCTTCCGCATGGGAGGCGACGAATTCCTGCTCGTCGTCGAGAACATCACCAAACAGGAAGCCGACGCCATGCTCAAAGAGCTGCGCGCTACCTACGCCCGCCAGCACGTCAGCGTCGCCATCGGCTGCACCGTCCAAGTCTCGCCCCTCCGCAGCATCGACACCATCCTCTCCGAAGCCGACGCCCTCATGTACGAGAACAAGCGCCAGATGCACGCGCACCACAAAGAATCCTGAAGTGCGTTTTAGGTACATCCGGACAAGCAAACAAGCAAAAAGGAACGGCATAGCACCGCAGATAACGCGTGCTATGCCGTTCCTTTTGCTGCCTTACGCAGAGTCACTTCCCACTAAAAAGTCCAGCACTGGACTTTTTCACGCCTTGCAGTAGAGCTCGATGAACCGCGCGACCGACATGCCATGCTCTTCTAGGAGGCGCCTGCCAATGAAGGTGAGCCTGCGTTCCTGCAGCTCGTTCTTGACGACGCCGATGCAGGCGCGTCCCATCTCCGTCATGGTGTTGAATGGCACTTCCTCGACATCGAGAGGGATGGCATCGCCGAACATCCGCAGCGCATCCTGCTCCCAGGCCGCATTGTCAGCCGCCGCCTGCATCTCGCGCTCCACCGCCGCACGGATCTCCGCATCGCGCTTGCGGTAATCCTGCTCAATCGCCTTGTAGAGGAACGCCGGCAGGTCCTTGACCTTCCGCTTCTCCGCCAGCTCCAGTGCATAGTCCATGCGCCGCTTGAACTCCGCATTGCTGCCGCAGAGCGTCGTGAGCTTGTTGATGGCCATCTCCGAGAGGCCGTGGCCCTCCTGCTTGCTCGGCATCATCTCGAGCGCCACATCGTCCTGCACCGCGCTCTCGGGGATGACATTGCTGCAATCCATCGTGAAGATGAATCCGGTCACTTTTCGTCCCGTCTTGACATTCTCGTAGGAGATACGGTACTGCGTCTTCTCGTTGATTTCCCGGATGGGGGCGTCGAGGACGCGTCGCTTGAAGTCCTTGATGGCCGGATATGTCCCATCCTGCACATCTAGACGAAAGCGGAGCTCGTCCAGTGTCATCTGACGGACAATCTGCTTGTCTTTCATCATGCCGCGGTATTGCAGCATCAGCTCCAGCAGGCGCATCGCGTACGCCGAGGAAAGCTGGAAAATCTGCTTCATGCTGACCTTCGTGTACGAGTAACCGGACTCGAGGATGTCCAGGATCAAAGGCCGCATATCGTCATTGAACTTGATCCGCAGCCCATCGCGCGGCTGATAGCGAATCCTGCCGAACAGCGCATAGTAAATCTGCTCCCCGTTCTCCCCCTCGACGACAACCGACCGCTGGATCAGCTTCCGGCATACTTCCTTCAGGCGATGCAGATACTCACCATGACCAAAAATCTCCTTGACCTTGCTCGGCGTCAGATGCAGCTCCTTGAATCCTCGGTCATAGTACTTGTCGTTCTCCGATATGTGCGGATTGACGTTCTGCAATGCCAAGAGGAAAAGCCGCATTTCCAAAGCATTCATGGGTTTTCTACCCTCAATCAACGGATTCGCTTGATAGACCGTTGGCCTGTTTTTCTCCATGCTATAATACCCCCTGCACTAAAAAGGACGAAGTGTGCCCTGATTTCCATACGGAATCCTGCCCTGCCCCTCAATCTCGTTCATTGTATCATAGAAAAAGGGACATGAAAATATCCAATTTCCACTTTTACATAAAATATTGGGCACAAATCGTCCCTCTCTAGGGCACAATCTGTCCCTTTTAACGGCGTGAATTGGGCACAAATTGTCCCCCTGTAGGTCACATCTGGTCCCTATATTTCCCCACAAAGCCTTGTGCCGCAAGGCTTCCAGAAGCCGAAAGCAATAAAAAGCATATATATAAAAGCAAGCAAAGCAAGGAGCTGTTATCCACAGCCTATCGCTTGCTTGCCTTTTCTTATCCCTAGCCCTATTTTCGTATCTAAGAGATGTCGTTCTCACTTCGATGCGATGCGCTCCAGCACCGTTGTCATTCCTGAGGCGGTATCTGTTGCCACATCGCTGCAGTCCATTGTGAAGGTAAAGCCCGTTATCTTCCGGCCCATCTTTGTCGGCTCATAACGAAGACGGTACTGTGTCCGCTTGTTGATCTCGCGGATGGGGGCATCGAGCACTCGCCGCTTGAACTCCGCCATGAGTGGATACTGAGAGGCCTCTACATGGAGAAGCTCTCGCAAATTCTCCACATGGATGGAGCAAGACACTTGCTCCACTTGACTGGTCCGCCGATACTGGAGCATCCATACCAACAGTCGAACTGCATGAGTCGAAGAAAGCTGGAACAGCTGCTGCAATGAGCTTGTCTCAAAGCCGGGCCGCTCACAGTAGAGATCGAGCAGGAATGGCCACATACTTGAGCTGAACTGGATGACTAGGCCCTCTTTCGCTTGATACTGGATACCTTGGAACACCTTGTAGATGACCGCATCGCCATCCTCATCCTGCCAATCAATCGTCCATGACCGCAAGCTGTCGCACGCCGGTGCCAGCCGCTCCAGATACGAGCCATTGGCAAAAATCCGTTTGACCTGTCCCGGCAGGAGCCGCAGGGCATCGAATCCATCTCGGCAGGATTCTCCCCTTACCGTTATCTGGGTCCTGGCATCATCCAGAGCCAACCAGAACAGCCGCATCTCCAATATTCTCATCGGGTCCTTTGCATTGAGAAGGGGATTCATCGGGTAATTTTTTGGAAAAAGCATCTCGTTCACGAGCATCCTCTCTTTATATCGTCAAAATGGAATGGTTACTTTCCGTACATCATCGCGATACATCAAAATGAACACATCGTAAAGGATTTATGGTATAATAAAGATAGCGTTGATCTTGTAAGGAAAAGCGGCCGATGCTTAGGAACCGTCAGCCTTCTCTTTCTTACCAAGATTGAAGAAAGCGCCGTGTTCCGTTGCAAGACCTTGTGCGCTGAACTACTTCAGCAACGCGATAATGCTAACGACTAGTTGAAGAAATGCCAGCAACAATGCGAGCTCTTCGTTCGTCATGAGCACCACCCCCTTTAGAAGGGAAGGCCAACTCATCGACCGCCGATATGAGTATATCATGTTGCTGGCATTTCTGCTACTGATGACAGGCATGACAAAAGTCCCCTGACTGATCAGAATGATTCCTATCAATCAGGGGACAGTGGAATATTATTTCAGATAGCGGTCGAAGAAGTCGGTGATGACGTTGAGCACGGGCTCTTGGACCCAGTATTTGCCGCCGTGTGCGGCGCCGGTGACGAGGTAGCGCTCGCTCGGGATGCCGTTCTGCTGCAGGGCCTGATAGAGCAGGTCGGTCTGGCTCGGGGAGACGATGGTGTCGGCGGTGCCGTGCATCAAGAGCATCGGGGCGCTCGTCTTGCTGATGTAGTGGATGGGGTTGGCGGCCTCGGCTGCTTTCTTGTCGGCGAGGATGCCGCCGTCACGGCCGCCAAAGACGGGCGAGCCATTGACCCAAAGGGCCTCCGTCGCGCCGGCGGAACGGTGTTTCGCCTGGACTTCCTCGGAGTAGTCGGAGCCGACTTGCGTGAGGTCGGACAGGCCGTAGAGGTCGACGGCTGCCTTGACGTCGCTCGTGACCTGGAGGTTCTCGCCCTTGTCGAAGGTCTTTGTGCCGCTCGTCGTACCGGCCATGGCGGTCAGGTAGCCGCCAGCGCTGCCGCCGACGATGCCGACGCGCGCGGGATCGATGCCGAAGCGGTCGGCATTCGCCTTAAGGAAGCGGATGGCCGCTTTGACATCCTCAAGCGGCTCTGGGAACTTCGCCGTCGGCGCGACGCGGTAGTTGATGCTGCCGACCACATAGCCGTGCTCCGCGAGATGCATGCGGAGCTGGATGCCGTTGTCCTTGTTGGCGTTGATGAAGCCGCCACCCGTCACGAAGAGGATGGCCGGCTTCTTCGCCTGCGTCTTCGGCTGCAGGATGTCCATCTGCATCGGCACATTCGCATAGCCACGGCTCGGCACCTGCTCATAGACGACGTTCGAGATCAGTCCGACTTCTGTCTTATCGGCCTTGACATCGAGCACCTTGCTCGCGACATGGTTCGGCATGTCCTTCGTCGCCGCATCCACGTTGACCGTCGGCTGCGCAGGCGCGGCCATGCCCGTCTGCCCCGCGAGCATCAGCCCGCCGGTCATCATCGTCGTCATCAGCAGTCTGGCCAGTTTTTTGTAGGTCTGTTTCATTTGTATCCCTCCGACTAAATAATACGATATGTTAATATTATACCATATCCATCCGACGATGATTCAGATTTATTCTTGCATTGCAAAATTTGATTTGACAAAATGTAAATCATCCCGTATACTGGAACCATAGCAATGAGAAAGACATGCGGCAGGCCGAGCGCCGCCGTGAACGCAAAGACATAGAAGCGCATGGCGCACACAAGAGAAAGGAAGATCATCATGGGTATCTATGATTTCACCGTCAAGACGAGCCAGGGCAAGGAGAAGTCACTGGCTGACTACAAGGGCAAGGTCCTGCTGATCGTCAATACGGCCAGCAAGTGCGGCTTCACGCCGCAGTTCGAGGCCCTGCAGAAGCTCTATCTCGCCTACAAGGATAAAGGTCTCGAGATTCTCGGTTTCCCGTGCAATCAGTTCGCTGCACAGGACCCGGGCAGCGACGCGGAGATCCAGCAGTTCTGCCGCTACAACTACGGCGTGACGTTCCAGATCTTCGAGAAGGGCGACGTGCGCGGCGAGACGGCACAGCCGCTCTTCCAATACCTCACGAAGGAAAAGGGCTTCGAGGGCTTTGACAAGGAGCATCCGAACGCTGCTATTCTCGAGGACTTCCTCAAGAAGAACTTCCCCGAGTACCTCGAAGGCGACGGCATCAAGTGGAACTTCACGAAGTTCCTCATTGACCGCGAGGGTAACGTCGTCAAGCGCTTCGAGCCGACGAAAGAGCCGGCAGCCATCGCAGCAGACATCGAGGCACTGCTCTGATACCTGCTTTTTTGCCAACCATAAACCAATAGACCGTGCGAAAGGCCATGCATCGTATGATGCATGGCCTTTCTTATCCTATGCGGGCAGTTTCCTGCGAAACCGTCCAGCGCTGGACCTTTTTTTGCGGCGCTTAGACTTCATCTTCATCCATGATGCCGAGCTTGCGCTTCCAGTAGCGCGAGTAGATGGCGCCGAGGGGATTGTGGGCCAGCAGGCGGTCTTTGACGACGAGCGTCGTGACGGGGCCGGGGCAGGCGGCGTTGAAGAGCACGTCATGTCCGACGCAGAGCCCGCAGGAGATGAAGAGCTCCACGCCCTTATCGGCAAGGAACTTTGCCTGGAACTTCGGGTTGCACATGGCTTCATGCTCCAGCTCCGGCTTGACCTGCTTGAGACCGAGCTCTTTCTTGGCGAAGCTGCAGTTCTTGCAGCAGACGCTGTAGCACTCGAAGCCCTGCTTCGTGTAGAAACGCGCGATGTAGCGCGCCTCGGCATTGAGTCCGATGCAGAAGGCCAGGCCGAGCCGGTGATAGCCCATCGCCTTGGCAAACTCCGCCGTCTCCTCCAGCCGCGTGATGTTGCTGTAGAAGGTACCCTCGACATAGGCCGCCGCCTTCATGATCCGGCGCTCTTCCTCTGAGTACGCTGCAAGGATATCGGCCTCATCCACGCCCGTGCAGTTGACGGCCTTGGTATAGCACGCATGCGTCCTGCAGTTGGCACAATCTGCTTTCATGCCCATACCCCCTTCTCAATCCTGATGGTGGCAGCTATGTCCTTCGTGAGCACCGTGATGTTCGCAATGGACGGCTGGGTCGTAGGCGAGGCGTCCCGCTGCAAAGTCGGCTGCTGCCTTGTCGGCCTCGCCCTGTACGCCGCCGTAGAAGCGGATGCCCGCTTCCTTCAGGGCATTCTGTGCGCCTGCACCGATGCCGCCGCAGATCAGCACATCGACGTGTTCCTGCGCGAGCAGCGTGACCAGAGCGCCGTGGCCGGCTCCGCTGTTCTCGAGGATGCGGGATGGTCCGACTGCCCCGTCGTTCACCTCATAGAGTTTGAATTGCTCACTGCGGCCAAAGTGCTGGAAAACCTGACCGTCGTCATAGGGGATTGCTAGTCGCATCGTAATCCTTCCTTTCTTCCCTTTCTTACATGTTCTACTTATCTTCCCTATTTTCACGCCGACTTTCAATCTGTCGACAAATCATGATAATTTCTTTATAACGTCTTTACCGATAGATGTCAATCCTTTTCTCATCGCTCCGATATGCTCAGGTCGTCACGTATCCGATGGCGAAACCGTCCAGCGCTGGACTTTTTTCCGCAAAAAGAACAGTGTGATAGCGTTTTGTTTTCTATTTGTGTTAAAATAAAATTGAGAACGATATTTACGAAATGATTTAGGAACGCACGAACACATGGACGGTATGGCAAGACAAGGACGCGGTGAAACGACTATGAGAAGAACTCAGCAGAGCCGGCAGGAATTCCTGCGGGATGCGGCAGACATCCTGCAGCGGGAGTGGCGGGAGTACCACCTGCTCAAATCCTGTCCGGTCTTTTTCAATATCACGAACTTCCACCTCTACAACGCCACGCATGGCTTCCGACAGGGCGACCTCTGCCTGCAGCACATCGAGGGCATCCTGCAGGATGTGTTCCCGGAGCGTCCGGTCATCCACCTCGGTGCGGACAACTTCGCGGTCCTGGCGGAGGAAGCCAATGTGCAGGCGCGCATCGACAAGGCCTGCCAGCGCGTGCAGGCCTATATCGGCAACCCCAACATCGCGCTGAAGGCGGGCATCCGCTTTCTCTCGGGACCGCGCTCGCTGAAGGACCTCAATGTCGCGTTCGACAGCGAGGCCAAGATTGCCTGCGACACCATCAAGAAGGATGCCTCGCGCCACTGGGCCATCTACACACAGGAGCTCGGCCTGCGCCACAAGATGCAGAACTACGTGCGCGAGTACCTGGACCAGGCGCTCGAGAAGGGCTTCATCCACCTCTACCTGCAGCCCATCATCCGCACACTGACGGGCAAGCTCGTCGGTGCGGAGGTGCTCGCGCGCTGGGAGTCGCCGCAGTACGGCATGATCTCGCCGGCTATCTTCATCCCCGTGCTCGAGGAAGCCCACCTCATCCACAAGCTCGACGCCTACATCCTCAACGCCGTCGCCAAGATGACGCGCCAGGGCCTCGATCGGGGCCTGCCCGCGCTGCCCGTCTCGGTCAATCTCTCGCGCCTCGACTTCATCCTGCAGGACCCGTTTGCCACGACAGAGTCCATCCGCGAGAAATACGATCTGCCGCTCGGCCTCCTGCAGGTCGAGGTCACGGAGAACGCACTCGTCGACAAAATGGAGCCGGTACTTGACGGCATCCGCCGCTTCCAGCAGGGGGGCTATCCCGTGCTGCTCGACGATTTCGGCAGCGGCTATTCCTCGCTCAATGTGCTCAAGGACTACGACTTCGACACGATAAAGTTCGACATGAAGTTCCTGCATCCGTTCACGGAGAAGAGCCGCAAGATCCTCAAGTCCCTCGTCAGCATGGCCAAGGACCTCCACATCCACACGCTGGCCGAGGGCGCGGAGACAAAGGAGCAGTGCGACTTCCTGCGTGAGATCGGTTGCGAGAAGATCCAGGGCTACTACTATGGCAAGCCCATCCCGTGCGAGGACTTCCACCAGTACGCGTTTGACCAGGGGCTGCAGGTGGAGACCCGTGCGGAGGCACAGCTCTTTGACCAGGCGGGCCTCATCGACCTCAACCAGCCCATCCCGATTTCCATCGTCCGCGATGACACGCAGGAGATGACGATGCTGCAGGCCAACGGGCTCTACCTTGAGTCGCTGCACAGCATCGGCACAAAGAATGTCCAGCGCGTCAATGCCAACCTGCGCTCGGCCTACTTCCCGATGAACGAGAAGTTCCGCCGCTTCGCCGACCGCCTCCGGATGACGGGCCAGTGGGAGACGATGACGTACGTCGATGACGGTCAGTACATGCGCCTCAAGGCCAAGGAGATTGCCACGGTGGACAAAGAATCGATCTACCAGGTCGGGCTCTACAACATCAGCGCGGAGGAGGCGCTCGACGATGCCAACGCGCACCGTTTCGACAGGCTCCTGCGCAATGTGCTGCTGACCTACGATGCCATCTGGTACCTGAACCTCGACGAGAATCTCGTGGAGATCATCGAGACGCTGACGAGCATCCGCGTCGGCACGCAGTTCCACAATGTCGCCTCTGCCCTGCGCCAGTTCACCAGCCATTACGTGCATCCATCCGACCGCGAGCGCTTCCTCGCCTTTACGGACCCCAAGACCTTCTACGAGCGGGCCGCTAGCAATCCGCAGTCCTTCATCTCGGCGCCGTTCCGCATCCTGCTCGCCGACGGCCGCTACGGCTGGATGTACTTCACGAGCATGGCGCTCGTCAAGTCGACCTCGCGCGAGATGCTCGTCTGCCTCTGCCGGGATTTCATGAGCCGGCAGCCCGACCGTCAGGCCATCATCCGGCAGATGCTCGAGACGTACGGCCTCTCGAAGGAGTTCTTCGCCGCAGGGTCGGACACGCTGACGGCCTCCATCTGGCGCATCCTCCTAGATGATCTGGGCATCGAGTTCTTCTGGAAAGACCGCCAGCACCGCTTCCGCGGGGCGAGCAGGGCCTTCCTCCAGGGGCGCGGCGTCAAGGATG
>QRFC01000759.1_pt1 | contig 29000 bp, 30 predicted proteins | sample 1861061 | NCBI WGS metagenome assembly QRFC01 (sample SAMN09711282, study PRJNA482702) | Human gut metagenome, whole genome shotgun sequencing project.
ACAATACTCTTTTTAGATGGTTGCGTACTGTGTAATTCTTCTGAAAAGTAAAATGAATTGTTGATTCCTTGTTCATAAGTTAAACGAGGATAGTTTTCTAAATCTTCCATTTTCACTAATTTTTTATTGGATAAAGGATTTGTCTTAGATACAAAAACATGAGGTTTAGCCTCAAATAGTTTTGTGAATGTTAAATGTTCTTTCTTTAAAATACTTTGAATAACTTCACGATTAAAATGAGAAAGATAAAGAATACCCAATTGACTGCGATGATTTTTAACATCATCAATAATATCGTATGTTCTTTGTTCTCTTAAAGAAAATTCATATTCACTTTGATTATACTCTTTGACTAAGGCAACAAAGGCATTGACCACAAAGGCATAATGTTGACTTGATATCGCAAATACAGTTCTTGCAGGAACGGCATTTTTATATTGTTCTTCAAGTAAGTTTGCTTGTTCAACGACTTGTCTAGCATATCCTAAAAATTTTTCACCTTGTTCAGAAAGTAAAATACCTTTGTTTGTACGGACAAATAAACAGATGGACATTTCTTCTTCTAAATCATGAATGGCTTTTGATAAAGATGGTTGTGAAATAAATAAGGCTTTAGCTGCGGAATTAAAAGATCCAGATTCAACGACCTGGATCACGTAGCGCAATTGTTGTAGCGTCATTAGTCAACAAGTGTGATTGTATCAATCACTTGAGGATTTCTAGGGCGGTCATTGAATGTAGTAGGGGTCTTCGCAATTTTATCCACATTTTCCATACCTTCAATCACTTTTCCAAACGCAGCATATTCACCATCTAAATGAGGTGCATCTTGGTGCATAATGAAGAATTGACTTCCTGCACTATTTGGATCCATAGCACGTGCCATAGATAAAACTCCACGAGTGTGTTTTAAATCGTTTTTAAATCCATTAGATGCGAATTCTCCATGAATTGTATAACCTGGACCACCAGTACCATTTCCGATAGGGCATCCACCTTGAATCATAAATCCTTTGATAACACGGTGGAAAGTAAGCCCATCATAGAATTTCTTTTCGATTAGATTCAAAAAGTTTTCAACCGTTTCTGGAGCAATCTCAGGATATAGTTCAGCTTTGATTTGATCTCCATTTTTCATTGTGATTAAAATATTTTTTGTTTCCATGTTTTAGTTTTCCTCTCTTATATATTGAATTGCGATACAACCAAGACCAGTATGTACGGCAATTACAGAACTAATATAGTCTATATGAATATTTTGTTCAGGCACACCTTTTTCGATAAAACATTTTTTAAAATGGTCAGCCCCCTCTAAAAAATTAGAATGAATAATATAAATATGCGTATGTTGAATATCAATATCATCCATGACTTTATCGATCGCATAGGCATCGGCTCTTTTTTCTGTACGAACTTTATTTAAAACATCAATTCTACCTTCTGTACTTTTATTTATATGTAAAACAGGATAGATCTTTAATAAACCCGCAAGTGCAGCAGCCATAGGTGTTAATCTTCCACCGCGTTTTAAATGTTGAAGATTTTTGACAAGAATCAATGAGTTGGATTCATCAATAGCAGGTTGAATGATCTTTAAAATCTCTTCTGAAGATTTATGTTCATCCACTAACTTCTTGATCCAAATCGCAACATGTTTTTCAAGCTCGCAAGTTGAATATGTATCAATGACATGAACATTCATTTCGAGTTCACGTGCGATACTTTGCATGGTGCTAGCATTTGTAGATAATCCATTTGTCAAAGGAACGGCAAATATTGTGTCATAGTCTTTCTTTAGCTCTTCAAATAAATCATAAATTTTTTGATAAGCAGCCATACTTGTTTTGGGCATTTTACCATTCGCTAATTCGTTATATATATCTTGGGTAGAAATTTCTAATGTATCTTGATAGGTTGTTTCATCAATCGTAATCTGTAAAGGGAGTAGATAGATTCCTAATTCTTTTGCCTGCGCAAAAGATAAATTTGAACCTGTATCTGTTACAACAGCAATTTTTTCCATTTAGAATCCTCGAATCGTTTCAACATCGATATTTTTAATGATTTCAACCGCAAGTTTTACAGCATTGTCATAATCTTCTTCAGAACAAATGCCAAAAGAAGCATGCGCAAAACGAACAGGAATTCCAATGATTATCGTTGGTATGTTGTAACGATGTGTGATACCTGCATTAGTTCCTCCACCTTTTCTTACACTTTCTTGTACAGGGATATCTTTTTTGTGGGCTAAGTCGATCGCATAGCGCATAAAACGAGGACTAGTGATGTATGAACGATCAAACCAACGTAACATTGGACCTTTTTTAAGAGCCGATTGAATCATGTAATCTTGTTCAAAAGTATCATCACTTGGACACCCTTCAAAACAAATCGCAATATTTGGATGTAAGTTTTTAATGGCCGTATCCATACCTCTTTCACCCACTTCTTCTTGCGTTGTTAATGTGGCTTCAATGTTATGATTTATATCTTTTAATTGGTGAAGAACATCCATTACGGCAGCACATCCAATACGGCAATCAAAAGCTTTACCTAAAAAGATTTTGTGGGCTTCATCATATTTACAAGTAACGGCAGGACACATGAAATTACCTACAGAAATATGGAAATCTTCCTTAACTTCTGTAGCACTTGTAGCTCCTACGTCGATGACTAAATCATCAAAATCTACTTTTCCATTGCGCTTTTCGGCTGATAAGAAATGAACCGGTTGACTTGCGACAATACCAGAAATTTTTTCACCCTTATCATTTAGAATCCAGACTTCACCTGATACGATGTTTTTTGGATCCCATCCTCCAAGTGGTAAAAAGCGAATTGTACCATTTGGCTTGATTGCTTGCACAATAAAACCAACTTCATCTGCATGTGCATCCAAAAGAATGGTTGTCTTGTGTTCTTTATCTTGTTTAAAATGCATATATGTGTTACGCATTGTGTCATCATGAACTTCACAAATATCTTTAACATCTTCCATGGCTAATTTCGATACTTCATCTTCCATGCCACTTGGTCCAAAGGCAGTTGAGAAGTCAAGAATTCGTTTTATTTTTGAATTCATATACATTTCCTCCATAAATTTGTTAATATTATAGCACAGATGCATGCTTGTGGATGTGATTCTGGTCATTTAAATTAAATTGTATTTGGACAAAGGATTAGAATACATGTATCTTAGCCAAAAAGGAGATTTTTCAATGAAAAAATTAATGTCAAAACTACATTTTAGAAGTATATATAAAACAATCGTATTCACTTTAGTTTTATGCTTTTTATACAATATCGCATATTTGTTGATGAGTGCATCTGCTATGAATGTCTATATAAGACAAAGTCTAGAAGTTGTACTAAGCTTATTATCAAGTCTAGGCTTTTACTTCATCTGTACAAAGATCTGGAAGGCAAAGAACTTTTCGGCTTCTGCAATTTTAAAAGTATTAGTACTACAAGGTATTTATATCTTGATTGTGAGTGGAATTCTTTCAAATCTTGTAAATGTTTGCGCAAATAATACAAGTTTAATGTTAGTATTACAGCTTATGAGTGCATTCTGTTTAGTTGTGATGGTACCATTCCAGTTGATTTTCTATTATAGTTTGATTCATGACAAAAATTTAAAGGAATTTATTCCTTATGCATTAAAACAACATCAGAAAAAGATGTTGAACTGGTATTGTTCACTACTCATCTTAATCGTTGTATTGGATACAATGTCAGGTGGTTTGTTTAGTGCGGCCCAAGGCTTTAATGCCCAAAGCATTTTAGTTGGATCAATGTATATGGGCAATCCCATGATATCTTGGATGATGTATTTATTTTTAGGTGTAAGCTTTCAATCCAGTCTTGCATCGATGTTTACTTATTTATTTGTGAATTTTTTGATGGGCTTTTTCTATTGCGTTCTTGAACTAAACTATGTTTCTTATGTGGGAAGTCTTTTAGATGCAGATTAACGAATTAAAAATTACCAGTCGAAGACTAGGCCTTTTAGTAAAGATGAATATCTTAACGGTTGAAGATTTATTGAAATATTATCCTTTGCGTTATGACACGGTACAAACTTTGCCTTATGCTTCGTGGAACGAAAAAGAAAATGTTGTTTTTCAAGGTTTGATTTGTTCGGCAGCACGAGTGATCCGTTTATCTAAGAATCGTTCGATGACTAAATTTAAAGTGATGTCATGGAATGAAGAATTAAATATTACTTTATTTAATCGTCCATGGCCAAGTCAGTTTGGTTTTGGTAAGACGATAACGATTTATGGGCAATACCAAGGAAATAATAATGTATTAGCTTCCACTTATAATTTCAAACCTTTAGATCAACAATTGGGGTTACATCCTGTGTATCCATTAATTGAAGGTTTAAAACAGTCGGATATTCAAGCGATTATGAAAGAGGCGCTTAAACATGTGGATATTCTGCCTCAAAGAGTACCTCAAAGATATGTTGAAAAGTATAAGTTACTAGATATATCAACCGCTTATAAGTGGATTCATTTTCCGGAAAATGAAAAGCAGCTGCATGCAGCCATTCGTACATTAAAATATGAAGAGTTTTTGTGTTTTCAATGTGTAATGCAGTCGATGCATGAAAAGAAAGAAATTAAAACAAAAAAGGATTTTTCAGTTTCTACAGTAAAAAATTGGATTTCAAATCTTCCTTTTGAATTGACAAAAGATCAGCTTTCAAGTATTGATGATATTCTATATGATTTAAAAAGTACAAATGTGATGTTTCGCCTTGTTCAAGGGGATGTTGGCTGTGGCAAGACGATTGTGGCACAAATTAGTATGTATGCCAATCAACTTGCAGGTTATCAATCGGCTTTACTTGCACCAACTGAAATTTTGGCAAGACAACATGTAAAGAATATGCATAAATTAGGTCTTGAAGCGACTTTATATGTTTCAAGTCTTGCGGCTAAGGAAAAGAAAGAAATTTTAGAGAAACTTGAAAATGGCAAGATTTTTAATGTAGTGGGAACACATGCTCTGTTTCAAGAAAATGTTGTATTTCATAAATTAGGTCTTGTGATTGCGGATGAACAACAGCGTTTTGGGGTGAAACAAAGAAGGTCTTTGTTAGAAAAGGGAAAGTGTGTTGATTTTTTAATGATGTCAGCTACACCGATTCCTAGAACATATGCACATTTCTTATATGGGGATATGGATATTAGTTCGATTCATACGATGCCTATAGGAAGAAAGAATGTTGTCACAAAATACTTTAAAACGGCAAGTATGGCACCTTGTTTAAATGATGTTTTAAACTTTATTAAAGAAGGAAGACAATGTTATGTCGTATGTCCTGCGATTGAAGAAAATGATGAGTATAAGATGCGTAATGTGTTTGAAATTTATGAGGGAATGACAAAGACATTAAAGGATGTGCGAATTGGCTTGTTGCATGGGAAAATGACAAGTCAAGAAAAGGAAGAGACGATGGACAAGTTTTCTAAGCATGAATTCGATATTCTTGTTTCTACAACCGTTATCGAAGTTGGGATTGATGTAGCCAATGCGAGTGTGATGGTCATTTATGATGCGCATCGCTTTGGCTTAAGTACATTACATCAGTTAAGAGGACGTGTAGCTCGTGACAAAAAACAAGGATATTGTTTCTTGTTGTCATCATCAAATGATCCGCAGGCGATTGAGCGTTTAAAAAAGATGGAAGAATTGAAGGATGGCTTTGAAGTATCAAATTATGATTTGCATATGCGCGGTCCAGGTGATATTTTAGGAATAAGACAAAGTGGTATGCCTTGTCTTGTGTTTGGTGATTTTGAAAAAGATCAGGCTATGATGGAAATGTGTATTCAGGATGCAAAAGAAATTATACAAGATCAAGTGGATGTGGATCTCTTGTTGTATATTTCGAATGCGATTGAAAATGCACAATATTTTGATTAGGAGACTAATGATGGATAAACAAAAGATAGAGAATAAATTCATATATTTTATCAGCTTACTTGGTATGGTAATGATTCTTGTATTGATTGCTTATTTCTTCTTTTTGCGTAATGTTGAAGTGGATATTATGGATAATGCGCAATATACCTATGTTGGAGAAAATGGGAATGCAAGTGTTGTGGTAAGCGCAAAGCAGGGGGAATTGAATCAAAGAATGCAGGACTTTTTGAATTCAGTCAAATATGAAGTGAGTCCAAGTTCAGATTTATCCAATGGAGATACAATTCACGTTACGGCAACCTATGATGAGGCTTTAGCAAATCAATATCATTACAAACCTAAAAGTATAGAGGCAAATGTTGTCGTTGAAGGACTTGCCAATCGTTATTTGGCTTTGCAGGATATTCCTAAGACATTGATTCAAGATGGTAGAAATGCTGCACTTGATTACGTAAAGGAAAATCAGGATGCAATCTATAAGTTAGATGGAAAAGAAGAAAAGACACCAAGTCTTGATAAAATGAAAATTGTATATTCAGCATATTTAAAATCGAACCAGAAAAAGAATAGTGATCGTTTTGTGTATATTGTACAAATGACTTATGATTCAGAAGTTCTTTATTATATGGTGTGTATTCCAAATATCAATGATTCCAATGAAATTGATACACACAACATATATGGAGAAAAAGCATATTTAACACAGGATGAATTGGATGGTAAAGATTTTAATGGGTATGTAGATCGTGTCTATTCGTCAAAATATCAAATTGAGCAAAAAAAATAAAGAAGTCGACGACTTCTTTATTTTAGTTTATTCATTAATTCTTCAAAATCAGGTTTTTCGATTTCATGAAATTCAATCGTAACACGATCATTATCTTTATAGCGTGGAATTAAATGAACATGGAAATGATTTACGCTTTGTCCAGCCGCTTCATGAACATTACTTAAGATGTTAATGCCATCACAATGTAGAGTTTGTTCTAATTTATTGGCAAGTTTACTTGCAACTGCAAAAACATGATTTCTGGTTTCATCTGGACAATCTAGAAATGAATCGCAATGTTCTTTTGGAACAACAAGGGTGTGTCCATAAGAAGTTGGATTGATATCTAGAAAGGCAATGACACTTTCATCTTCATAAATTTTATTGCTTGGAATTTCGCCATTAGCAATCATACAAAAAATACACATAGGTTTAAGTCCTCCTTATTAAAAATAATACATCGTTTTAGATAAAATGAAAAGCCAGACTAAGGGGGTGTCTGGCTTTTCAATAAGGGGATAGAAAATAGTATGAATACCATAGACTGATTTCATACCGGCAAGGTCTTCAAACTCCTTGCTTGTAAAGAAGTATACCATAAGTTGTGTCAAATAAAATGTGAAAAGTGTGGGAAAATATGTGATATCTTAACGATATAGTGTTTAGGCCCCACTTTTGATGATTTTTTGTCTCAATTCATGAAAATGTATGAGTTTGCAAGAGTTAAAAATGGGAAAATTTGGTTTTTTCTTGAAATATAAATATTGACAACTAGTTTTATGCTATAATGTAAACTAAGCGGAGGTTTTGAGATGATTGTAAAAACCATTCATGAAATAACAAATATGATGCATGCAACTTTGCATGGTGATATTGATGATACAAAAAAAATTCATGGTGTTGTGATTGATTCACGACAAGTGACAAAAGACGTTTTATACGTACCTATTATTGGTCAAAGAGTGGATGGACATACATTTGCCAAACAAACAATTGAAGATGGTGCTTTGATTAGTTTGTGGCAAAAAGACCATGTCCCATATCCTGATTTTCCTGTAATTTTAGTAGATGATACACTTCGAGCTATGCAGGATCTTTCAAAAGCATATCTGGATGAGTTACATCCTTTAGTTATTGGTGTAACGGGTTCAAATGGTAAAACAAGTTGTAAAGATATGTTATATAGTATTTTTTCACAAGAGAAAAAAACACAGAAGACACAAGGAAACCGCAATAGTGAGATTGGACTTCCTTTAACGATATTTGATTTTGATGAAGATATTGAAGTGGCCATTTTAGAAATGGGTATGGAAAATAAAGGTGAAATTACACAATTAACTTCCATTGCACAACCGGATATTTCTGTCATCACTTCAATTGGTTCGGCTCATATGGAAAATTTAGGTGGAAAATTACAGATTGCCCAAGCTAAATGTGAAATTTTAGAGGGTACAAAAGAAAATGGATTGTTCCTTTATAATTATGAAAGTAAAGAAATCCAAGAAGTGCTTTGTACTTTAGATACAGAAAATAAAAAAGTCGTATCTTTTGGTCAAGGTGGAGATGTTTCAATCACAAGTGATATTGAATATGATAAAGAAGGAATTGCATTTAATTGTAATATTTTAGATACACCTGTACATTTGCGTGCATTTGGTGATTTTCAGGCAATGAACGCATTGCCGTGTATCTATATCGCAAAAGCTTGTCATTTAAAAGAAGAATCGATTTTAAATGGATTGAAAAATCTAGAAATGACAAAGATGCGTACGCAGCTAATTTCAGTAAAAAATGCATATATTTTAGATGATACATATAAATCAAATCCAGAAAGTGCTAAGGCAGCCATTGATACATTGATGGAACTTCCGGCCAATAAACATATTGCCATTTTATCGGATATGTTAGATCTTGGTAGTGAAGAAAAACAGTTGCATTATGATGTGGGTGTTTATGCCAAAGAAAAAGGTGTGGACGAATTATATTGTACAGGTCCTCTTTCAAAAGAAACGGCCGATGGTTTTAATGGAAAATGGTATGAAACTAAAGATGAGATATATGAAGTTTGCAAACCTTTGTTAGAAAAAGATTGCATTATTATGATCAAAGGTTCAAGAGCGATGAAGATGGATACATTAGTAGATGCTTTTAGGGGGAAAAACAATGAGTAAATTACGTTTAGGTGTCGTATTTGGGGGACAAAGTAGTGAATATTCTGTTTCATTACATTCTGTCACTTCCTTTTTACGTCAAATTCATGCAGACAACTATGAAATGACTTTAATTGGTATTAATAAAAATGGACATTTCTATTTATATAATGGAGATGTGGATTCTATTGAACATGATACATGGGAAAATGAAGAAACTTGTGTATCTTGTGCATGGGTAAACGGGGGAATCATGCCATTAGATGGTTCAAATAAAGTGATTGAACTAGACTGTGTATTCCCGGTACTACATGGTAAAAATGGTGAGGATGGATTGATTCAAGGTTTACTTGAATTGATGAATATTCATTATGTAGGTTGTGATGTTATGTCAAGTGCTATGTCAATGGATAAAGAAATTATGCATATTTTGTGTAAAGAAGCAAAAATTCCTTGTGCGGACTACATTTGTTTATATGCCAATCGAGAAAATCCTACATTTGAACAAATTCAAGAAAAGATTGAATTGCCATGGATCGTTAAACCATGTAATGCAGGAAGTAGCTATGGTGTGCATTTTGTCAACAACAAAGAAGAATTTGAAAGTGCATGTAAAGATGCATTCTTCTATGATGGTAGAGGTAAGATCTTAGTCGAAAAAGTAATTAAGGGCTTTGAGATTGGTTGTGCCGTTATGGGAAATGAAGAAATCTTTACAGGATCAGTCGATGAAATTGAAATTACAGGTGGATTCTTCGATTTTGAAGGAAAATATGAAATGAAAGGAGCCGCTATTTATTGTCCGGCTCGTATTGATGAAAAAACATTTAAAGAAGCGCAAGAATTAGCTCGCAAAACGTATATTGCGATGAATTGTTGCGGAATGGCACGTGTAGATATGTTTGTGACAGAAGATAAAGAAGTAATCTTGAATGAATTGAATACAATTCCTGGATTAACAGCGACTTCTCGTTATCCTTCTATGATGAAAGAAGCCGGTATTGAATTTGCGGATTTAATTGATAAGCTAATTGAACTAGCTATGCAAAGGACAATTGGAGCATGCTAGAAGCTTATAGCAGGGCTTGGACTGAAATTGATTATGATGCGATCCGTCATAATGTAAAAGAAGTTAAAAAGCTTGTAAAAAACACAAAAATCATGGGAATTGTGAAAGCCAATGCGTATGGCTTAGGTGATGTCGCATGTGCTAAGGCTCTACAAAAATGTGGCGTGGACTATTTTGGAGTTTCCAGTATTGATGAAGCATTAAATCTTAGAAATGCAGGAATCCAAAATAACATCTTGATTTTAGGATATACACCAAGTATGCATTTTCATTATCTTCATGAACAAAATATCGTTCAATCTTTAGTATCCATTGAATATGCTAGAGAATTAAATGCCTATGCCAAAGAAAATGATGTAAAGATTCGTTGTCATTGTAAAGTAGATACAGGCATGTGTAGAACTGGTATTGTATATCAAGAACAAGATAAACATATTGAAGATATTTATGAAGAGTATCGCTTAGAAAACTTATGTGTAGAAGGAATCTTTTCACATTTTCCAGTGAGTGATTGTTTAGATGAAGATTGTACTGAATTTACAAAAAAACAAATTCAATTGTTTGATGAAGTGATTGATTTATTAAAATCGCAAGGTATTGATCCGGGTATTCGTCATCTTCAAAATAGCTATGGAATCTTGAATTATCCAGAACTTGAATATGAATATTGTAGACCTGGCCTATTATATATGGGTGTTACGAGTGATGATCATATTAAAATTAAGACAAATCCTGATTTTATTCCCATCATGTCTATGTATGCCAATGTAAGTTTAGTGAAATGGATCTATCCAGGACAAAGTGTAAGTTATGGTCGTCATTTTATAGCTGAAAAACCAACAAAAGTTGCGACTATGAGCATTGGTTATGCGGATGGATTGCCTCGTTTATTATCCAATCAAGGATTCGAAGTATTAGTACATGGTCAAAGATGTAAATTGATTGGAAACTTATGTATGGATCAATGTATGATCGATGTTACAGAAGTAGAAAATGTTAAAGAAGGCGATGAGGTATGCATCGTTGGTCATCAAGGAAATGAAGTGGTAACTGTAGATCAAATCAGTCGTATGGCTAAGACTATCAACAATGAGACATTAACTTCAATTTCTTCACGTGTACCTAGATTAAAGGTGCGCTCATGAAAAGGCAGTATGCATCGATAGATATTGCGCGTTATGTTTCGGCATTATTGGTTGTATGTATTCATACATTTCCATTTTTAGAAATATCAGAAACATTTAATACGTACTTCATTCATACTGTTTGTCGTTTGGCCGTTCCATTTTTCTTTACAACAAGCGGGTTTTTCTTCTTTAGAAATTATGACTTGGAAAATGAAGATGTGAATGATGCTCGTTTAAAGAAAGCATTACTTCGTCTTTTTAGAATCTATTTGATATGGACAATTATTTATTTGCCATATACGATTTTTGATTATACACACAATGGCTTTCGCATATCGTATTTATTCACATACGTTCGAGATTTTATCTTTAATGGAAGTTATTATCACTTGTGGTTTTTACCAGCCTTAATGTTGGCGGATGTGATCGTGTATTATTTGTATAAGAAAAAAGGCTTGAAGTTTACATTGATTATTACATTCGCATTCTATGTTGTGGGTTATTTAATTAATGTGTATACACCAGTATGGGAAAGTTTACCTTATATTTCTTTCTTATTTGGATTCTTTACGAAAGCATTATCAACCGCAAGAAATGGAATCTTCTTTGGTCCTATGTTTATTGCGATTGGTTTGTTACTTTCAAGAACACGTCGCTTACCTAAAAAAGTAAGCTTACTTGCTTTCTTGATTAGTTTTGTATTATTGTTTTGTGAAGTAGCTCTATATCGTCATTTTAATATTTTGCGCGATCTAACAAGTATGTATATTTGTTTAGTTCCAGCTGTATATTTCTTAGTGAATTATTTATTGAAGGTCAATATTCCATATCGTAAAATGTTTACAATTTTACGCCACGATTCATTGATGATTTATACTTCACATATTTTGTTTGCCAAAATCTTCTTAGTTTTGATGCCACATGCTCATCTCGTTGTATATTTTTTAACTTTGGCATGTGCACAATGTTTAGCTGGTTTTGTGACTCGTTATCAGGATCAATATCCGATATTAAAAAAATTACTGTAAGCTTATGATTCGATTATTTCAAGTGAAATGTGCGAGTGAAAATGAAATTGAAGCACAGATCTTAAAAAAACTGCGAATCCGTAAAGAAGACCTTTTGCAGTGGCACGTACATAGAAAAAGTGTGGACGCACGCCACCAGAAGGTCTTGTTTTCGTATGTCGTAGATTGTAAAGTCAAAAATGAAAAGAAACTTTTAAAATTAAAAGACGTTTCATTAACACCCGATGAAACATATCATCCAGTAATGAGTGGAGAACACGCTTTATCTGCAAGACCTATCGTTGTTGGATTTGGCCCGGCAGGCATGTTTGCAGCCTTGATTCTTGCGCAATATGGGTATAAACCTATTGTTTTAGAAAGAGGATCGAATGTGGATGTTCGTAAACAAAAGGTAGAAACCTTCTGGGAAAATGGAGTGTTGGATGAAGAGTGTAATGTTCAATTTGGTGAAGGTGGAGCTGGTGCCTTTAGTGATGGAAAACTAACGACAAGATCAAAGGATGCTTTATGTCGCAAAGTCTTGGAGGAACTTGTTTCTTTTGGGGCAAAACCAGAAATATTGATGGATCAGCACCCTCATATTGGTACGGATGCTTTTTTGTCCATTATTAGAAATTGTCGGAAAGAAATTGAAAGATTGGGTGGAACTTTCTATTTTGATACGAAATTAGAGGATATCAAAGTAGAAAATGGTATCTTAAAACAAATTTATTTCAATCATCAATGGATGGATTGTAATGCGTTGATTTTAGCAACTGGACATAGTGCAAGTGATACAATTTTAATGCTTCATAAACATGGTATGCACATTGAAAATAAACCATTTGCGGTAGGTGTTCGTATTGAACATAAACAAAAATATATTAATGAAGCTATGCTTCATGAGTATAGTCAAGATGAAAGATTGATTCCTGCACGTTATCAATTGACATATACAGCTTCCAACTCGAAAGGTGTATATACATTTTGTATGTGTCCAGGTGGCTATGTGATTCCAAGCTCATGCCAAAAAGAACAATTGGTTGTGAACGGCATGTCGTATGCGAGTCGTAGTGGTGAAAATGCCAATAGTGCTTTACTTGTGCAAATCAATGACTCGGATTATGGCAATGAGTTGTTTGCCGGTTTAAAATATCAGGAAGAGTTAGAAAGAAAAGCTTTCTTGATGGGACAAGACTATAAAGCTTGTGTGCAGCTAGCCAAGGATTATTTAGCGCATAGAGTGTCTAAACAATTTGAATCGGTAGTACCAACTTATTCGATAGGTACAACATTCTGTGATTTGAATGATTTATTCTCAAAAGAAGTCAATTTAGCCTTACATGAAGCTTTAGAACATTTCGAAAAGAAGGTGCCTGGCTTTGTTTCGAGTGGAGCAATACTAAGTGCTGTGGAATCAAGAAGCAGCAGCAGTGTGCGTTTGGTACGTGATAAAGAAAATTATGTATCCAATATTCAAGGTCTATATCCGAGTGGAGAAGGTAGTGGCTATGCAGGTGGCATTATGACAAGTGCAATTGATGGTATTCGTAGTGCTGAGCATCTAATTGAATACTTTGCCAAAGGGGATTTCTAATGAATATTTTTGCACCGAATTATTATGTTCAGAGTTTTAAAACTTTGAATATTAGAAAGCTTCATGAAATGGGAATTCAATTGTTACTTTGTGACATTGATAATACATTGGTAGCGTATGATGAAGAAGTTCCAAGTCAAGATGTGGTTGATTTTATTCATAAGCTAAAAAGGAATGGAATTGAGGTTGCGCTTTGTTCAAATTCACCGAGTTCAAGGGGTAAGAATTTTGGTAAGCATCTTCCAGTGTCTAAGACATATCCATTTTCTTGTAAACCATTTCCTTTTTGTTTTAAAAAGGCAATGAAAGATCATGGCTTAAAAGCGAGTCAGATTGCGATTTTAGGCGATCAGATGTATACAGATATATTGGGTGGAAATATTTGGGGTTTATATACGATATTAACGGCTCCAATTGCGATAAAGGATCGAAATATCACAAAGGTGTTTCGTTTCTTTGAAGAATTAATATATGGTTATTTAGAAAAGAAAAAAATATTGAAGCGAGGTGAATTTGATGACTAAATATTGTAAGGGTTGTGGTGTTTTACTACAAAACGAAGATGAAAAAGCACTTGGGTATGTACCTACTTTAGATGCTTCTTATTGTCAAAGATGTTATCGTATTCGTCACTATGGGGATGTTACGATCAATATGCAGCAAGGGATTGAATCCAACGCAACATTGGAAAAAATCAACAAGATTGATGGGGTTGTATTCTGGGTCGTAGATTTATTTGCGTTTGAGGCGAATTTGATTTCGCGCTTGAATCAGAAACTTCCTGGTAAAGATATTGTCATGGTATTAACGAAGCGTGATGTTTTGCCGACAACTTTAACGGATGAAAAAATCATCAACTTTGTGAAGCATCGTCTTCATGAAGAAAATATTATTGTGAAGGATATTGTGATTTGTGGTTATCTATTAAAAGAAAATGATAAATCTAGAGAATATTCATCGCGTATTGTGAATGCGATCTTAAAATATCGTAAAAATCGAAATGTGATTTTTATGGGGGTTGCCAATGCTGGTAAATCGACTGTATTGAATCATTTATTGGCAACAAAAGATCTAACAACATCTCAAAATCCTGGAACTACATTGGATTTAGTTCCAATTCCTTTTGAGGATTATACGATTTATGATACACCAGGCATTGAGAATACGCACTCTTTATTAACGTATCTTCAACCGAAAGATTTAAAGACAGTGATTCCGACAAAGCCAATTCGACCATTTGTTTCACAAATCTTTGAAGATCAGTCATTTGCGGCTGCAGGTTTGGCAAGACTAGATGTAGTGGTAAGTGGTAAGGCAACAGTAGTTGGATATTTCTCTCGTTCTTTATCGATTCATAGAGGGAAATTAAGTAATGCGGATGCCTTGTGGCAAAAACATTTAAATGGCATGTTAGTGCCTTGTGTGGACACTTCCTTATTAACGATGCATACGTTCCATGCACCTAAACTTGAGGATGAAAAGATGGATGTTTGTATTCATGGTATTGGATGGTTCTGTATTAGTGGACAAGTAAAAGATGTATATGTAAAAGTACATAAAGGAATTCAAGTAACGTTTAGAAAGGCGATGATTTAATGTTAACGAGTCAAAATAAAAAATATTTAAGAAAATTAGGAATGGATTATAAATCATTATTCCAGATTGGAAAAGATGGTTTGAGTGATAACTTAATGGATACTTTATCCGATTCATTAGAGGCACATGAATTAGTAAAATGTAATTTATTAAAGACATGTCCAGTGGATGTGCGTGAGGCAGCTATTGAGTGTGCAAGTGCAACGGGTAGTGAAGTGGTTCATATTGTTGGACATACTTTCTTATTGTATAGAAGAAGTAAAGAAAATAAATTGGGGCTTAAAAAATGAGAATTGCCATTGTAGGCGGGTCTTTTGATCCAATCCATAATGGACATATTCAAATGGCCAATCAGTCTTTACAAGCTTTACAAGTTGATGAAGTGTGGTTTATGCCAACGTCAAGTACGCCTTTAAAAGATCGTGAATTGACATTGGATCAAGAGCGTTTGGCTATGATTGATTTGGTGGTTCAGAAAGACTCAAGATTTAAGGTATGTACACTTGAACTTGAACGAGCTGGTAAAAGCTATACGTATGATACGCTAAAAAAATTGATTGAAACCTATCCGGAACATGAGTTTTATTGGATTATAGGAAATGATCAATTGGAGCAGTTTGATAAGTGGTATCATGCCGAAAAACTTGTTAAGATGGCTCATTTTGTGTGTTTTGATAGGAATGGCAAGCTTGCAGATTCAAAATATGACATTATGTGTATGACAATGCCCTCGGTCCCAGTTTCAAGTTCAGAAATTCGTATGGGAAATAAATTGAATTATTTGCCAAAAGAAGTTTTGCGTTATATCTATCGAAACAGGTTGTATGTGAAGGATTTTGTGGCTTCTAGATTAACAGAAAAAAGATATAAACATTCTTTATCGGTTGCCAAACTTTGTGAAGAGTTTGCGTTGAACAATGGTTATGATATGCATATTGCGTATTATATTGGTTTGTTTCATGATATAGCTAAATATATGCCAAAGGATGAGATGGTAAAATGGATGAATAGTATTTGTCCTGAAAACATGGAATATCCTGTAGCTGTATGGCATGGTTTTGTAGGGGCTGCTGTTACGAAAGATATCTTTTTGATTGATGATCCAATCGTATATAATGCAATCTATCATCATGTACTTGGAACAAGTCAAGATCCTTATGCGATGATGGTATTTTGTGCAGATAAATTAGATCCTTTGCGTGGATATGATTCTAGTAAGTTGATTGAAATTTGTAACAAAGATATTAAAGAAGGATTTGATTTGGTGGTTCAACAAAACCGTGAGTATTTAAAGAGAGGTTAAACATGGAGATTTTAGATATTGTAGTTCATGCGATCTGCGAAAAGAAAGCACAAGATGTACGTGTATATGATGTAACGAGTTTGACTCCTTTTATGGATTCAATGATTGTTTGTTCGACTACGAATATTCGTCAGAATAATGCGATTGCACAAAATATTAAGGATCGTTTAAGAGAAGCTGGATATATGGGGGATATGCATATTGAGGGGGACTCTGGTTCAAAATGGCTTTTGATTGATTTAAAAGAAGTGGTAGTCCATTTATTTGTGAATGAGGAAAGGCAGGTTTATAATCTGGACCGTTTATATTCGGATGTTCCAGTAAAAACGTATGATTTATAATACATTGGCACATTATTATGATGCTTTAGTAAAAGATGAAGAAGCTTCTAGAGAATGGGTTTCTTGGATTGAGAGTGAACTTGCACCTTGCGATTGTTTAGAACTTGCGTGTGGTAGTGGTGAGATCACTGAAATGCTTGCTTTAAAAGGCTATACTGTGACAGCTCTTGATTTAAGTGAGGAAATGGTGAAACAGGCAAAAAGTAAAAACTTAGAGGGTTCGATTGAGTTTTTATGTCAGGATATGCGTCATTTAAATAATTTAGGATCTTATTCGGGTATTTTTTGTTTGTGTGATAGTTTTAACTATATTTTAGAAAAAGAAGAAATTGATGCGTTCTTTCATGAAGTCAGTCAACATTTAAAATCAAATGGACTTTTCTTCTTTGATACACATTCTTTGGATCGTTTAGAAGAGTTTGATTCTGAATATAATGAGACAGGTGCTTTTGAAGATGGTTGTCAATACCAATGGTCAATCATGGCAGAGGATGATTATGTATATCAGGATTTTGCGTTTTATATGAAAGACAAAGTGATTCAGGAGCATCATATTCAAAGGGTATATGATCCAAAATGGTTGGGTGAGATTTTATCGAAGTATTTTGATATTTTAAAAGTCACAACCGACTTTGATATTGAGGGTATTGCGCCTGGGGAAAAGTATTTTTATGTATGTAGAAAGAAGGTACAAGAATGATTGGTATTGTAGCGGCAATGGATGCTGAAATTCTTGAATTTGAAAAGCGTATGGATGTAGTCGATCATACAAAGACAATTGCAGGATGTACATTAACATATGGAAAATGGCAAGGTAAAGATGTAGTTTTATGCAAGAGTGGTGTAGGTAAGGCTTATGCGGCTATGTCTTGTACAATTTTGTGTATGCAAGGAAATATCGACAGCATTATCAATGTAGGTACAGCTGGTGGATTAACACAGGATGAACAAGTGTTAGATGTTGTGATTAGTGATAAGGTTGTGCAAGCCGATTATGATACAAGTCCATTAGATGGTCCTTCAGGTGTTGGATTGGTGTATAATAGTCATGAAAAATTATCTCAAAGTTGTATTGAAGCGGCAAAGGCTATGCAGATTCGTTATCATGTAGGTACGATTGCTTCTCAAGACTTATTTATGTCTAGAGATGAGGATTTTGAAAAGTTGATGAATAATTTTGCAGATTCGATTTGTTCAGAAATGGAAGCAGGAGCGATTGGTGCGGTAGCCACAAAATTTAATATTCCATTTGTGATTGTGCGTTGCCTAAGTGATGTTGTGCATCATAATGAAAATCCAATGGAATTTTCTACATATGTTTCTAAGGCAAGTGCACAATCGGCTAAATTGATTGAAAACTGGTTGATGCGTATATAGTAAAAAAGGAGGGATAAGGATGAAACTAAGGCGTAGACATAAAAAACAACATGGAACAAAAACGACACTTGGATTAGTTATCATTCTTGTTCTTATATTACTTGTGATTTGGTCTGAGTTTATCAGTGGTCCGAATCGTGTTAAGGAACAGATTTATGCGCAAAGAGTTGAGAAAATAGAGAAACAAAATAAACATATAAAAGGAATTAGTGAACATGTCTTTGATTATACAACGTATCAAGGATATGATGATACGACTTTATATTGGTATAATGCGAAGTCTGAATTGATAACATCAAGAGATATTGAGACTTTGAATTATAAAAAGGCAAAGCGTATTGCGAAAAAGAATTATAAGATCAAATGTGAATCCGTTGTACTTGGGTATGGCTACAACAACCCGGTATATGAGATTCGTGGTTCGAATAAATTGATTTTATTGGATTATGATAGTTTTGAACGTGTTTATGAAAGGAAGATACAATAATGGCTGATTTTGATTTTAATGCACCTTATGTAGATCGTAGAACTTGGATCATTGATCATCTACAAGATTTAATTCTAGAACCAAAAGAGATATTAGTCGTATTGTTGATTGATTTTTTCAACCAGCAGCATGTTTCAATTGATCATGAATTGATTAGTGAAAAGTTAAAGATTAGTGTGGATGAAGTGGAAGATATTTTTACAGAATTATCGGATAAAGGGTATTTGACTTTAGATTATGCGGATGGATCTTTGATTTTTAATATTGAAGGAATCTTTGAACTTTCAAATACAAACAATACAGCCATTGATCGTTCTTTATTAGAACAATTTGAGATGGAGTTTGCACGTCCACTATCTTCAACGGAAATGCAAAGGATTATTGATATGGCAAGTATGTATGATGAGCGTCGTGTGATTTGTGCATTAAATGAAGCTGTATGTAATGAGGCTTGTGATTTAAATTATATTGAAAGAATTCTACAGAATTGGCAACAAAAAGGTTTGTCAACTGAGGATATAGAGAATGGTAAGCGATGAATGCGAATGAAATTTTGGATGAAATGGAAAAGATCTTTCCGAATGCCAAGTGTGAATTGTATCATGAATCTGCATTTCAATTGATTGTTGCGGTGGTACTTAGTGCACAAACAACGGATGCGATGGTTAATAAAGTAACGCCTGCATTGTTCAAGGTGTATCCTACGGCAGAAAAGATGGCAGAGGCTACAGTTTCTGAATTAGAGCCATACATTAAAAGAATTGGTTTGTATCGTAATAAGGCTCGCTCCATTTCAAATCTAAGTAAAGATTTAGTTGAAAGATATCATGGACAAGTACCTTACACATATAAGGATTTAATGTCTTTAGCAGGTGTTGGAAGAAAGACAGCCAATGTTGTTCGTAGTGTTGCCTTTGATATTCCTAGCTTTGCGGTAGATACCCATGTCAATCGTGTCAGTAAGCGTTTGGGTTTAGCCAAATATAATGATTCGGTTGAAAAGGTTGAGGAAAAACTAAAACGAAAAATCGATCGTTCAAGATGGAATCAAGGTCATCATGACTTTATATTTTTTGGTCGCTATCTTTGTCATTCAAGAAATCCAGAATGTGAAAGATGTCCTTTTAAAAGCTTTTGTAAGAAAGATAAATATGAGAAACAATAGCACTACACTTGTAGTGTTTTTCTTTTTGTATTGTGATAAAAGATAAAATAATAAAGTTGACAAATAGTTGGTAGAGCAACCGCAATGAATTACCGTATAATGATGGTGAAAAGGAGGAAATATGTATTATGAAGGCAACTGTATTTATAGCTTATATTTTTTTGTTGATGTATTTTGTAGTTGGTGTCGCATTTATATACTTATTCGTATTGCTTGTTAGGACATTAAAGAAATATATTAAATCTGAACCTGTAAGAAAGGAAAAGGCTGAAAGTGCCAAATCACTTGGAGAAGTGATTAAAAGATATCGTACGCAACGCAAAATGACTCAAGAATTTGTGGCAGAGTCTTTAGGGGTTACAAGACAGGTTGTATCAAAATGGGAAAGTGGATTTTCCCATATATAAAGATATTGAATTAAATAAAGCAACTCCGCTTAATTAATATTGCATTATCCCGGATTCAAAATCCGGGATTTATTTTTACCGATTTTTTAAAAAATCGGCATTTTTTTGTCAATCCGATGTTTTTTGGAGCATGGCTAGAAAACTTTTTCTGATATATATCTCCTTGAGACGGTAGTTCTTTTAAGTAGGGAAAAAGTAGATGGCTATGTGAATGTTGATTTAGATGCTAACAAAATTGTTAGAAAGTCTAAAACTGGAACTGCTACTTATAAAGAAATTAAAGAATATATTAATGATAAGTATGGATTTACAGTTAGTTCACTTAATATAGCTCAAATTAAGGACAAATGTGGCCTTGAGAAGCGCAATAACTACAATAAAGGTGTAGATGGGCATAAGGTACCTACATGTCCTGCAAAGAAAGAAAAAGCCCTTCTAGAGGCTTTTAAGCATTTTGGATTAATTTAATATTTAGATTTCCCGGATCTTATGGCTCGGGATTTTTTATTTGTTTTTAGATTGTTTGGCTAAGTCTTCTATAATAAGTTTTATGCTTGTAAATTGCACAGGATTTAGTTTTTTTAGATTAGTAATTGCTTCTCTTAATTCTTCGGGAAGAGGGGAATCATAATCGAAAAATTCCATCGGAGATATGTTTAAATAACTACATATTAGAAAAAAAGTTCCCATTGATGGAAGAGCTTTTCCGGATTCAATATTATTAATATAGCCTGCATTTAGTCCCAGAGATAGACTCAAATCTCGTGCGGAAACATTTTTTTGATATCTTAATTGAGTTAGTCGTTCAATAAATTGCTTTTCAAAAATTTTTTCGTCCAAAAACAGCTCCTCCTTTATAAATGGTTTTGCTTATTATATTTTATCCTATCAATGCCTTGAAAATGATGGTTTAAATCCGCTATATGTATTGATGTATCGTATATAAAGCGATATAATATTAACTAGCATAAGAATAAAAGAGATATTGGTTTAGAGAGGGAATCAGCTATGAAATGAAAATGCTGTTTTGGATGTGGATGATTAAACTATATGGAAAATGCTATATAAATAATTATGAAAAAGTTTTGTAAAAGGGAGAATAAGTTATGACGAAAAATTCAATTATGAGAAAGCTTTTTAGTATTACTATGTGCGCGATACTTGTATTGTCTTTAAGTGCATGTGGTTCTAAAGAAGAAAATGTTTCGAATAAAGATGAAAATACCGCAAATAGTGCTGCTTCCAGCGAAAAAGATAATCAAGATATAAAGAAGAATGTTGTTAAGGTTGATGACCTATCTGTTAACCCAATAACAATCGTTGGCTCGGACCATTCCGCAAAGTTTGGGGAACTGGAAGGAACAGTAATAGAAGCTACTATAAAGAATAAAAGCAATGATTCTGTAGATGTATCTTTGGTGGTTGAGGCGACAGTGGAATATATTGATGACTATGAGGACAAGCAAACAGTAAACATGTTAATGTATAATCCTTCTAAAAGTTTTGGTAACAATGCAACTTCGTTTCATTCCCCATACACAAGATACAATGTTTATGAAGCTAATAATTCAGATATACCTGTTGATGGTCTTATTCCAGTGGGGCTAGCCCCAAAAGAAGAAAAGACAGTACGCTACTATTTTGGTGAAAATTATTTTTACGGATACGATTTAGACAATGATAATGAGCCAATGGAAATTAAAGGTGGTACTATTACTAAAATCAAACTAAAAGATGTCAATTGTTCTGTTCCTGATTGCGAATATGTGGCAGTAGATGAATGGGAAGACTGCGTTGAATTAGTAAATGAGAAAACACACGATAATGAGTATGATAGCTCTATGTTGGCATACTTATCTGGAGTAATTAAAAATAATACTGAAGAACGTTGGAAACAAGCAACTGTGCAAATGGATGCTTATGTAGATGATCAAGAATACTATGAAGTTATCAAAAGTACAGGGAGCACCATTGGAATAGACCATGATTTTTCTCTGATTTTCGATAGAGCGTTAAGGTATCCAGAGACTTCAGATTATGGATCTTGTTCATATATCGAATATGATAGTAACGATGAGCAAAAAATAGAAGTCACTCCTGCGCTTATGTACTATATACCAGAAGGAAAATAGCTGGATAGTAAGCAATGTCATTAAGTTAAGGCATTGAACCAATTGAATCTCTAAAGTGCACTGCGCATTAACTTGCGTAGTGCTTTTTTTTCTGCAATGAAATATTTTTCTAAGTCATGAATTAATCACTCACATTTACACATAAATATGTAAAAAAACTTGACAGGCTTAAAAGCGGAACATTAAACATAATCCGAAGGAAATTGTAGGAGGAAAATTTACATGTCTGCAATTTCTAACAATAACTATTTCTATTCCGCTTGGGATGAAAGAGTAGCAGATGGGACTATAAGCGAATGTAGACAATGTGGATATCGTACAACAGATAATGATGCTATGGATATACATTGCCTTGAAAAAGGACATTCGACTCACTGGATAATACTTTATAAAACCGTTCACCACGACGCTGTATACGAAACTCAAAGAGTAAAGGTTGGTACAAAAACGGTTACTGATAAAGCAGCTGAACAGAAACAATTGTTACTGGTAAAAAATGCTCTTCTTGTGGAGAAACAAAGTAAATATTATTAAATAGGCGTAGGCATTGCACTCTACGTCTATTTTTATGTTGACTTCTTTAACATAAAAAACAATCTAAAAACAGGAAAACATAACAATGTGATATGCTTTGATATTTTTTTTAATATAGTACTATGCTTTTTTTGATTTTGTTCATTTTTTGTGACTCTGTAATGGCCTCTAAAATATTTTTTCTGACATATATCCACTGAAAGGTTGGTGTATATGCTTGAAAAGAAATATTTATTATGAGAATGCTCTTATTAACAAAGTGGGTATTGACCGTCTTGTTTTGAAAAAAGTGATTTTAAGAAAAATTGATGAGGAGGTGTTAAAGAAAGCGTTGATTCGTTGTGCTATTCGTTATGATAACGAACTTATTGAAGGTAGACAGTTTTACACTACTGATAGTGGAGAAAAATTCTGTTTTCTAAAGATAGATGATAATGAACTTGGTACATTGACTTTCGGCGTAAAGAATGATCGGTATGGAATTTATCAGTTATCTCCTAAAGAAATGTGGGATGATACAAATCTTGTGAATTTTTCAGCTCTAGAAATTCATGCTTTTATTGCAGTTACTACGATAAAATTGAAAGAAAAGTACGGACTTGATGTTGATTTTGATTGGGCAGAAATACGTGAGATTGAGCTTAATACGACTTTTGCGACTAAGTATAAATTTAGCGCGTACAGAAGAGCAATTGCTGTAATGTTGTTTATAATGCCTTATCTTAAAAAAGATGACGTAAGGAGTGAAAAATATAAAAGAATAGACGAAAAATTGATTAGTAGTGAGACAGTTTATAACAAGCAATTATCCATTTGTGTATATAACAAAACCAAAGAGATGGAACTAGCTATAAAAAGAACTGGAGAAATGCTAGTCTATGATGATAATGGAGTTATTGTGGAAAATGATTTAATGCGAATCGAAGCGAAAATAAAAACTCCAGACTCTGTGACAAAGAGGTTTCATGGCAAGAAAAGACTGCAAGTCTTGGATGATACTCTAATTACTCAGGTATTTGAGGAAATTTTCAAATATTATTTTGAGGATCCTTATGAACGTTGGAAAAAGAAAAACAAAGAAAATCTCAGAAAAATAGTACGACAAGAAATGAAAGAAACCCGTAATTGGAAGATGGGAGTGCTTGCAGAATTACGTAATTTAGAACAGCTTACTTGTATTCCTGTATTATTAGAGATGAATGATTTGTATGACATAATTGATGAATTTCCGGACCCTAGTCGTCATGTTGGTAGACGTAAGAGAGGATTCAAACTCAGAAAAAATGATGTGTTTTTAGAATGTGATCACCAGAAATATATTGAGATTCTAGAAAGTGTAAAATTTGCAATTAAAAATACAAAAGATACAATTTGAGAGGAACATAAAAAAAGTAGTGTAAAACCTTTGTAGTCCTGGCTTTCACTACTTTTTTTATCGATTTTTATGAATTGTAAATAGTGTATATTCAACAGTGTTGCAATCTTGTACCCATAATCAACAGGTCAATCCAATTATTAAAATCATTTTTACACATATAAGCCAAGAGAACTGAAACTATCATTTCTTATTTTTATAATCACCTGTGGAATGTGGGTATTCAAATATAATTATTATTTTAAGAAAACTAAGTTCTGTATAAATAATTAAGTGCAATTACATCTATGCGATTATGCCCCATAGCTTTTGAGACGATTCTCATAGCCCGTTTATCCAGTATCTCTCCAGCGCGGTCTTTACGCATTATATATCGTTCTGATATAGGTATATTTTCTATATTACGTGCGTAATGCTGGTATAAGCGTTTGGCGTACTCTGCGCGATAGCGGTGGTTATCGTATGCAGAACTAATTTTTGGAAGTAATTTCATTTTCCCTGCTGCTTTGAATAAGCTCACCACGTAGTCAGTTTCTTCTTGCGTAGCACCCATTATATTTGCGTCACGGCTCTTGCCTCCTTTAGTTCCTTTACTTATATGCAAATAAGGTTGACTATTTGAATTTGAATCGAAATGTAAAGCATCACCAGTAATTTTACAGAGTTCGTTTCTTCTTAAACCTGTTGCGGAAGTAATAGTTGAAAGAAATTTTTCTGTTTCTGCTGAAATGTTTTTGTCGCGTGAAACAGGTTTACGACTTCTTTTGATTTTACTGCGTTCACGTGGCGGAGTAGCTATGAAAGATGCATAATCAACACCATAAAGTTTTGTTAAAGCAGATTTTTGAGTTGCTAGTGTCCAAGGGCTTTTGCCCGAAGAAATTTGATATGTCAAATATTCATTTACATACTTCTTGCATTCTTTCAAGTGTCTTACTTCAGGATGTGTTTTTCTGCACCAAACAGCAAAACGCTTGCATTCGTTGTGGTATGTTTTATATGTTTTACTCGAATAAATATATTCGCGGTCAACTCCATTACGTTTGTCAACGTTTCTAGATCTTCCGTTTCCAGCTTTAAACAATTTGCTTAAACGGTTATAAATCTCATCTTTTATAGTATTCTTTGCTCTTTTTTTGGCCCATTTTCCCATATGTTCATTCCTCTCTTTCGTATTTTTTTGTTAAATCAATTAAGTGCCAGTAATGCTGGCGTGACCATTTGTTTGTGTTCTTGGACTTGAACATTCAACTTTATTTTTATGACATACGATGTATGAAATCACCGTCGATGTACCTTTGCAGATACACCGGCCTTTATTATTGTTACGAATTTTCTTTTTGATATTCCCATATCTTCTCCTTTCTTCTGATCTTCTATGTATTACTTGTCAGAATAAGTTCAGCACAGCAAAATAAGCCGCAAAAGGGGCTTATACCTGTTTATTCGTAGAAATCTCGTAATAAATTACTCGTTTCCAACGAATAAACAGGTAGTTGTACGTATTGTTATAAATGAAAGTACGATAGATAAATCAGTGGAGGTATGCTATAATAATGCTATATCAATGACATAGTTGTTTAAGGAGATGAAATACATGGCTTATTCAGATGAAATAAAGAAAATTCGTGAAAAATGTTTTTTAACACAAGAATTATTTGGGCGTGAATTAGGAGTATCATTTTCCACAGTCAATCGATGGGAAAATGAAAAAAGCAAACCAAATATGTCAGCTATGAAAAAAATGAAAGAGTTCTGTGATAAGCATAATGTTGATTTCGGTGCACTAGAAGCAGAATGGAACAACGTTGGAAGGGATGAAAATTAATATGGCTAAGAAGACAACTAAAAAAGCTGCTGAGAAAGCTTTGAACATAGACAATATTTTATTTAATTGCCGCGATATTTTGCGTGCGGCTAGAAATTCAGGCTCATTCTTTGAAAAAAGAGATATGATGCTTACACTTGTATTCCTTCGTTTTATCGGAGAGAAATACGAAGATGGAATCGAAAACTTACGTCAGACCTTAATAGAACAAGGACTTGACCCAGATGATGAAGATATAAGAACAGCATTCTTTGATGATGCTACATTTGCAGATGGAACATATAATCTTCCTGTTGAAGCACGTTGGTCAACAATCATAAACACTCCTGCACCAAGCCTTAATGTTGCACTTGATACTGCTCTTCATAGTATCGCAACTACTTCTAAAGACTTGAAAGGTTGTTTTATCGAAGGTACATTCACAACTCGTAATTTAGGCGCAAACGATATTAAAAAGCTTGTTGATGAAGTTAATAAAATTAGCCACAAGGCTTTTGGTGAAGAAAAAGACTTGATTGGTCATGTGTATGAATACTTCCTTCAGGAATTTGCAGTTAATGCTACTAAAGAAGAAGGCGAATTCTACACCCCTCATGACGTGGTTCAGCTTATTGCATCTATGATTGAACCTTATGACGGAACTCTTTATGATCCAGCTTGTGGTTCTGGTGGTATGTTTATTCAGAGTGCTGAACTTGTGAAATCAAAGCAAGGAAGTATATCCAGTGTAAATGTTTACGGCCAAGAAAAAGAGGCTGCCACTTATCGACTTGCAAAAATGAACCTTGCGCTACGAGGTATTAGTCATCATCTTGGTGATATGAGTGATTCTTCTTTCACCAATGATTTGCATAAAGGATTGTATTTCGACTACATTATGGCGAACCCACCATTTAATCTTAAAGGTTGGTATGATGAAAACTTACAGAATGATCCTCGTTGGACAGATTATGGAACTCCACCTGCAAGTAATGCCAACTATGCGTGGATTTTACATATGCTTTCTCATCTTAAAAAGTCAAATGGTGTTGCAGGATTTCTGCTTGCTAATGGTGCATTAAATGATAGTGATACATTGGAAATCAGAAAAAGACTGATTCAGAATGATAAGGTTGAGGCTATTATCGTTCTTCCAAGAGAATTGTTTATTACTACTGACATCAGTGTTACTTTATGGATTCTTAATCAGAATAAAAAAGGTGGTAACTATCATGGTAGAAATCTTCGTAACCGTGAACACGAGATTCTATTCATGGATTTGCGTACCTGGACAGAAAACCCTGTAAAACGCCAGAGCAAAAAGAAAGTTTTTCTTTCTTCAAATGATTCCAAGAATACTGAAGACATAACAATCAACCTTACCGGACAGATTGAAAGAGCATCTTCAATTTATCATGCTTGGCAGAACGAAGGCACAGACGGAACAAATTATGAAATGCCAGAACTTTATCGTAGTGTTGGAATCAAAGAAATTGAAAGTAAAGATTGGGCATTGACTCCAAGCAAATACATTGAATTTATTGACCACGATTTGGATATCAACTATGAAAAGGAAATGTCCCGTATTCAAAAAGAAATGCAGGACATATTGAAAGCAGAAAAGAAATCCCAGCAGATGTTGGAAGACGCGTTTAGGGGGATTGGTTATGGCATTGACTAAATATAAGCTTGGAGATTTAATCGAGCAATCAGATGAGAGAAACTCTGAAAACCAATATTCTGTCGATAACGTAAAGGGAATTTCAATTCAGAAGATTTTTATTGAAACAAAGGCAAATATGGAAGGTGTATCCTTGACACCATATAAATTGGTTCAACCTGACGATTTTGCATACGTTACAGTAACTTCTCGCAATGGAGAAAAAATCACGCTTGCTCATAACAAAACAGAAGATACCTATATAGTATCTTCTTCATATATAGTTTTTCGTGTAAAACGACAAGACTTATTAATATCAGATTATTTGTTTATGTATTTTAATCGTTCTGAGTTTGATAGATTTTCACGATTTAATTCTTGGGGTTCTGCAAGAGAAACTTTTAGTTGGGAAGATATGTGCGATATGGATGTAGAACTTCCACCAATCGACATTCAGCAAAAGTATGTGGACATCTACAATGCCATGGTATCAAATCAGCAATGTTATGAACTTGGATTAGAAGATTTAAAACTTACTTGTGATGCATATATTGATGAGTTACGTAGAGATTTAGTTCATCAACCAATTGGAAAGTATATATCTCTTTCTAATGTGAGGAATGATGAATTAATATATGGTATTGATGATGTAAAAGGAATATCAATAGAAAAGAAATTTATCCCAACAAAAGCAAATATGGAAGGTGTGTCTCTTAAACATTATGCTGTTGTCTTCCCTAGTGAATTTGCGTATGTAACTGTTACATCCAGAAATGGAGAGAAAATATCATTAGCATATAATGATAGTGACGATACCTATATTTGTTCGTCATCATATATTGTTTTTTCTGTCAATGATGAGTCTGTTCTTTTGCCTAGTTATCTTGCAATGTTATTAGAACGAAATGAGTTTAATCGCTATGCAAGGTTTCATTCATGGGGAAGTGCGAGAGAAACATTTGATTGGGATGAGATGTGTGCTGTTGAAATTCCAATTCCAGATATATCTATTCAGAAAGATATCGTTGATATTTTCAACGTTTACAAAGAACGAAAGAACATCCTTAACTTTGTAAAAAATGTATAACTACAATTGATTTTTTAAATGAATAGTTGAAATTTCCTGTATTTATGGGAGATTTCAACTTTTTTATTGGCGG
>QRFC01000768.1_pt1 | contig 28887 bp, 33 predicted proteins | sample 1861061 | NCBI WGS metagenome assembly QRFC01 (sample SAMN09711282, study PRJNA482702) | Human gut metagenome, whole genome shotgun sequencing project.
CTTCTCCTTGTTTGGGAGTAAGATAATTAACAATAACACTCTATTATACAAAGACTTACGAACAAAGAAAAAACAATATGTTGAAACAGTGTGTCAACAGCTGCCAATATTTTGAAGAACTAAGGATTAATAAGATTGATGATACCTTGTCTCCCTATTCCGGTAATCTTTCTATGGTAGATAATATGGCCATTGTCAGCAACCTCTTGCTTTATATCAAACCAGCCAAGAGTAGCGTATTTAGTATATGGCACCCACGTCTGATTAACTTTGTATTGCACACCAAGTTCCTTTAAACGGTTATTAAGTTCAATTGCCGATTTAAGTCCCAATTCTTTGGCAACTTCCGTACATGTATAGGTTTTATTTACATGAGTAAGAACAGCTACCTGCTTCTCTGCTTCAATGCGTGCTGACCGTTCTTGTTTCAATTTCGTGAGAGCCGCTATCATGGCATCAGGATTATTTAGGGCCTCTTCTATAAAGTCAGAGGTCGCAAAGATACCATGCTTACGTATTGAAGGTAATACCTCATCACACACCCAGTCTTGAAACTGTTCAGCATTAGGGAGGTTACTTCTCATTATAAGCCGATATACATCCTTTTCTGGAATATATACCATATTAGTACCACCAATTCCATTGCCATGTGGGTAAAACACCTTTTTGCCTGATTTGCAATGCCTTTGTATTGCATCAGCTGTATCAGAATAGCCCAATGCAGTCGCTACATCCTTTGCACAAAACAAAGGATCATTACTTTCGTTCATTACAATTCGGACTTCGCCAAATTGCTCATTTTTGAAAATCTGAATATCATTCATACAATTTTCGTAATGTGCCCCTTCACACATGGGAATATAAAAAAACAGTACCGAACGCTTGAGGATCTTTCGGCACTGTTTACATATTCCCAACTCTATGGAAATACTTAATATTTTCATGCGTTTCCTCAAACTGTATCGCCATTACAAAAATATAAATAATTTCAGAAATGTCAAATATACATTGAGAATAATCAAAAAGGCCTATTTTATCTCATAAGATGAAAAACAGAACTAAAATCAAGTAATTAGTCAGAAAAATTACGGGGATTATAATTTTACCACATGAAAAATAGAACATTTTCACAACATCCAATACACCCTCGCCAATATCGCACAGAAAGCGCAATACGGAATGTCAGAATCGACGATATCGATCAATGTAGATATAATACGGTCAAAGATTTCTTCTAAACGTTCCATAACATAACCAACAGAAGTCTACAAAAATCGGAATGGTACCGATCATCGACTTGTTCCAACAATATGTCCAGCTTATCGTTTTTCATTGTCAAGAACTGATTTTATCCGTTCTTCAGTAAAACCAAAACGGGCAGCAAACTTTTTGAAAGCGCCCATCCTGCCACCCGGAATAAGAGCATACATACTATTAATAGGAGTATCGCTCTTCAATGCTTTCTTAATTTCTTTATTTTTCATGAATTAACGTATTAAATGTTTGACCTTGTTTTTACAGCAATCACACTCACATAATAATGACTTTGCATATTCCCACGTCTTTTCAACAATATCATCACCGATATACTGTATTTCTTCACCGTACGGATCTATGCCGATGGCCTGACATATATGGGTAGCCATGTGTCCACATTCGTGCCTCCATGATTTAGCAAACTCCTTTGGGGACGAAGTAAGGGCAATAACCATTACTGTTTCCCGGGTGCCGAAATTAGAGTAAGTAACTCCGGTATTCAGGTTGCCGGAGTTTATGTTATCGTACGCAGTACGGAGCATATTACCGTCGCAGCCGATAGAGTGCATATAATCCAATATTTCTTCCGTGTAATACGTATCTACTGCGTAATACACCATGCAGTTCCAGTCATATTTGGATAGTATAAACCGTTGCCTTATCATTTATCAAAGCATTTCGTCCCACTCTATAGGTATTCCAGCCGCAATCATTGTAACATACCATCTTCGCATCGTTGTTCCATCAGGTGCGTCAGGATCATCAATCGTGTCTTTTACATACAATGCTTGATACTGTTCGTTCGGAACAGATGATTTAAGAAAATCGGCTTTGCACATATTAGCTACATATACGTAGTCATAACCGATCTTATTTTTAAGAGTTACACCGTATTTAGTTAACAGTGCGTCCACCTCGTCCTTAGACATCGCAGGCAGTTTTTCTTTTTCTCCGTTCTGACCCTTCCATTCCATTAAAGAAACAGCAAATTCACACATTTTCTTGTTGAAATGCCATCCAAAATGCGAAAGATATACTTCCATTTCTTCCGGTCTTCTATCTCTTATATCCAGAGGTTCTCTTTTCATGACTTAATAAGGTTATAGGGAGCAGATAAACTACTCCCTAATTAAACATTAGCGATAGCGTGAATAGCGTCCGGTACCCCGTACACCACGTCTTTCACCCATACCACCACGATTAGAATTACCACCTCGGCCATAACCACCGCGTTCACCCATGGTTTCTTCGTCAAAATAGCGATCGTCATCATATCTACGATCTTCATCCCAGCGTTCACCCATGCCCTCACCCTCGGAAAGCTCTTCTATGCATTGCATGAGCTTACCACCGTAGCGAAGCATCTTTTCAGCGTAGTCGGACATTTTCTCGACCTTGCTTTCGGAAATTTCAATCATCATCATACTTATTGTTTTTTAGAATTGTTACTACTTGCAGCCTTCTCAGAGGACTTAAAGAAATCAGCCATCATAGCTTTCAATTCGCTAAGTTCTTGCCGAAGCGCTTTGTTCTCCGCTTCCTGCTTCTGTCTTTCTGCAAATTCGGGATTAAGTACCTGGAGCATTTTATCACATGATTCCATCACAGACTTATGATGCTCGACACTTCCTAATATCTCAGAAGAACGATTTCGCATAGCCGCCACTTCCGCATTCATAGATTCTCTTGAACCGGATATTACCATATTACCTCCACCTGGAAAATTTGCATCAGCAATATCAGACATGGCAGGTATTTTTTGAAAGGTAACAGTCTGTTCACCTACCTTGATAGTTATATCAACCACCATCTTAGGAGGTTGTCCATAAGGAAGGGGTTGCTGCATAAACTCAGGAACAGGATTAGATACTCCGGAAACAGAGCCGACCTCTATATATGGAGTACCATCCCTATGCAAAATGAAAAACTCACTATTTACTCTTAGATTCTGAAAAGGCATAATCAATAAACTCTTTAAGGAGCGGGATTACTCCCGCCCATTGTTTTAAACTACTCCGGTAAGAATTTGCAATGTGTTGCTACCTGATTCGTAGTAGCACAGATAAATTCCGGTACCGGTAATATCCGAAGCAGTAACATCTGCGCCGGCAATCGTAGTCAGTGCTTGAGTAGCACCGTTGGTATCAAAAACTACCGGCAATGTACCGGTAGTACCGGCAGGGATCGGCTGTGCCAAACGGAACAGAATCAATCCACTAAATGGAGCAGAAAGGAACGGATGATTCCGAAAAGAGAAACGTACGTTGGTAGTACCTACGGTAACACCTGTACTTTCCAATCTTGGAATACCATTCTTATTTGCCATGATAAAAGGACTAATGAATGCCATATAATGCCTCCTTCCTTTTATCCCCAACCATTAAAATTGCCCCATGCTCCAATACCATTGTAAAGACCATACTGAGCTGCAACGCAAGACGGAATCCCTACAACCGGACTATAAGGCACCTTCGCTACTTCCGGCTGGTTACATTCGATTTTCGCAAGACGAGCACTCAAATCATTTAAAGCTGCACCAAGAGGAGCCGTTGCCTGTCCGACGATCTGAGAGGTCATTGCAGAACTTTTAAATGTGCTATTCTCCTCACGAAGTTTATCAATCTTGTTCTGCATTTCGCGCATTTCAGCCGCACGCTGGCCGGCAAGAATCTGTTGTGTGCTATCCTTGATGGAATTTTGCAGATCACAAGTCTGACGTTGAGTTTCATATGCAACAGAAGCAAAGCCTCTTTCCTGACCAGTCGCAACACCGTTAATGGCATTTTGCAATGTGTTCGTTTGCTGACAGATCGCCAGACGGTTTTCGCAGCAGCATGAAGCAATCTGTTGAGCGATCTGACAGTTACCCTGCTGGATAGCATTGATAATCTGCATTGAGCTTTGACCAACCTGATTTCCTACCTGTTGCACCTGTGACATCACCCCATTGATAGCATTCTGAACCTGACCGATTGAACAGTTTAAATTAGTAGCCAGATTGTTGATTGCCTGTCCGTTCCCCTGAATTGCACTCATAAGTAACTCCCTTCCTGCATCGTTGTTAATTAAGTTAGGGATACCGGCTCCAGCAAATCCGCCACCGTTTCCGCCATCTCCATTATTTCCCCAGCCATTGCGTCCAAACAATGGGAACAGGAAGAACAGGAAGATTATCCAAAGGAAAGAAGAGCCATCACCACCAAACATACCGCCACGATTATTCATTGCAAGCAACAAATTGGGGTCAAGACCGTTTTTCTGCAATAAGGGGGCAAGCATACCAAGCATACTGCCTCCTCCACCACTCCCGCTTTCCGGGAATACGTAAGTCTTTGTTTCACTCATATTTAATTATACAATTATAACACGGTCAATATTAACCGCATCACAAAGAACACGATAAATCCGTTGTACTTAAATTATATCGTTGTAAGCTCGTTGTAAACTGATTGTAGATTTGTTGTGACACTCCATTTACGGGTGCGGATAGAAAAGTTATTCTTGAGTTTATTAACGCACTGTTGAGTTAGCCCGGTAAGGTATGATATTTCTCCTTCTGTTATTCCCCTTTCTGTGAGTACATTTACAAGTATTGATCGGGCATCAACACAGACCTCTTTGTTACTATGAAACATTGAATATTCGTCTATTCCCGTCGTCTGACAGACTACCGCTACTACCTTCTGATACATATCAACAATTTTCATGCTAAAGAACATATTAGATTATAAAACAAAACATCGAAGGCACTGTTATTTAACTTTGAAAGCCTCCTAACAGTGTTCCGACGATGTTTGCCCGTTTCTGATTGGTAGTCGTATGACGGGTAGTGAGGCTTTCTTTTACTTCTTTGCCCCTAAAGAATGCGTTTGTTAATGGTGTTTCCTATGCCGGCCTTCTACCACCGGCAAATCAGAATATTATTTCATATTATCCTCCTTTCCTTTTAATGCAGATATACAATAAAATAATAGCGATACATATCAAGCCGCCAAATGCCCATCCGCCAAGTTCTATCTTTGCCTTCTGACATCTGGTCAACGCCTTTTCAACCGGATAAGGTATCTGAACACTGTCCGTCTTAATCACGGTATCAATACGGTTAAGATATAAATACTTATAGAGATACCGCTCCTTGTATGTGTACACTGTATCACCCCTGTCTATTACATAAATACTGTCACGCTGATAGATGCTATCATGACGAATACTATCTCTTGTCTTATACTCAGTCTTAATAGTTTCAACCGGTACGTATTGAGTTGTCCTACATCCGGCTAAACACATTGCCGACATCAGCAAGACGATACATGTCAACCGTTTCATAATACCCCCTCTTGCGGAACCGTCCACTCAGGACCACTCAAGATACTTCTTAGTTCGGACGAATCATGCCGATACGAGGTCATGGCATCTTCTTCTCTCAAGATGGGATCGATATAATCTTCATGCAGGATAACTTTCAATCCGTCAACAGATCTTCTTGCTTGTGCCGGTACCACAACACCGTGATTCAGGCACCATTCTACTGTTACAATTACGTATTTCATAACTTTCTTGTTAATTTTAAGGGAATATTTGTTTGTTCTCCGGAAAGCTCTTTGTGATATTCTTATCATAAAGAACTTCTATTTCAATAGGCTTGTCAAGTCCTATCATTGCAGCTATTGATATATTATATATGTTATCTTCTAAAGTTATAGCAGGTATATTATATATACCATCTTTAGAAAACTGTTGAACCCATTGTTGAGTTGGTTTACCAGAAATGTTTGCTCCTAATACTGCAATAAAATAAAAATCTTCTGGCATATTATAAGCATCCATTCCACTAATTTTCAATTTATAAGCTGGTACTTCAATCGGCTCTCCGGTATCTGCTTCGGGATTCGTAGCTGTTGCAATAATACCATTAAAGGTTGCAGTAGTACTATTTACTACAATTTTATTTGTTGTAACTTTGCCAGTAGCAAAATCTGGATAATCAACTGCTTTATAGGCGAAATTATCAAAGTTCAATGCGAACACTGGATTTGGAGTGTCATATTGCATGACGTTGATTTCTTTCTGAATTTCTTCATCAGTGAGAACGTCTTGGTATATAGCTATTTCATATAGAGCCATAGATAGAAACTCTTTTATCTTTGATTGACAACCGATATAAAAAGGAGTCTCTATTAATCTTGGAGTATTAATAATTCCGACTCCATAATCTCCTACTGTATTATAGTTATCAAAATTAGTATTAATATTTTCATCAGTGAAATTATATACCATATAAGTTCTAATAGCAGATGTTTCAAGAACATATTGCCAACCATTAAATAAACGTACAGGCTTGTGTTTAATAATAACAGTTCCTACTTTATATCCTACCTTACCAAGTTTCAAATAATCATCTATACCATCAGTAACTATTGCTCCTTCATATTCTGGAATTTGTTCAATAGTTACATTCTTAGTTAAGGCATTTTGTACAATGAAACCAACATTGTAAGATGTAGTATTAACCACACTCTCAGGTAAATCATATTCTCCATCCGAAGGAATTGCCATTAAGACTCTTGCTCCATCATTAGTAGGTGAATACCCATAAGCAAGTTGGTTGTTGGCTGTAAGTCCTGTTACTCTTACTCTTGTAGTATTTAAATGCTCAGTTCCATATTTGAAAAGTATCCAAGTATTGGCCGGAACAAAGTTCATTATCGTAATAGAATGATCACCCGTTACGAATACATTCTGCACTTTACGATAAGTTAGGTAATTCTCCTTAAATAACCCATAACCACTGCCTAAGCTCCAACCGAAGTTATACGCGGTCAATATTTCACCTTTTATTCCCTTGATAGTATTCCTATCTTTATCGTAGTTGATCTTACCTTTAAAGTTCCAATAATCTACAAGGGACGGGTGAAAAGGAGAAGTTTGCCCTCCCTTTGAAGCTGATCCAAGACGTATTCCCCTAACCTGAGCCGTGTTAATGCCAACGCGGTTAATCTTTACCTGATTGATTGAAACTTTCATTCCGATACAAGAATTTTAGCCAAAGTAGGCTGTGAGATAGACTGCACTTTGATATACATCCCGGGAATCACTCCTGTAATAGCAACATCCATTGTGCTACCCACATAGTTATATGATCCGAAAGGAACGTAATTTGTATTCGTCATACTCTGAAACAGAGAGACAACGTTATTCTTATCTTCACTTGCATATTCAAGATGAAGGCCTGCATCCGATTGAAGTTGCACAGGGTCACATACATAAGCTTCACCCTGTTTGCTGAAAGTTAAATCTGTTAGAGCCATGTTACTTTGAATTTAAATAGTTAATAATACCTTCTATGTGAATATTTGCCACAGTCCGCTTGCCCTCAGCCGACAATAAGAACTCCACGTCTTCCTTGTTGTCCTGGAAGAAGTTCTCTGTCAATATAGCGGGGCAGTTCGTATCCCGGCAAATAGCCAAGTTCTGCACCCAATAGTCCACATCCGGAGTCTGTTTGCGTACTGTCACACCTTTACTTATTGCTGCTTGTGCCAGGGAAGAAGCCAGCCTTTTGCTATTAAAAGAAGCATTATCACTGACATATACACCCCATCCCCGAGCATTCATCCAACTTGTCCCGTTACCGGCCGCATTACAATGAATGGATACCAGAATAGCGTTTTTTTGAGAATCGCGATAAATATTATTAGCACGTTTGCAACGCTCAGACAATGGAACATCCACGTCCTCCTTCACAATGCGTTCCGCGTCAACACCATGCTTTCTCAGCCCGAAAACGACCATATCCGCTATCTCTCTGGAATAAGCCCACTCACGCAACCTTCCATCCGGTGAACGTTTCCCGGGAGTATTTTCACCGTGTCCGTTGTCAATTAGAATTTTCATACTCTTTCCTCCTTATTTTCTTTTCCTCTTTATTTATTTAATATTAACTTTGCAAAAAAATTAGATTTTTATGGATATATCTGAACTAATTAAAAGCTATAATACAGAACAGAAAAATGTTTTTACCGGCTTTTGCATACAGCTTCCATTGATTTTCACTATACTATATTTATATATTCCGCAATTCAATAATTTAGATATCTATTTGCAGATTATATTTTCTGCTACGGCTTCCATTTTATCTATATACTATTCATTTGCAATGCTCTGCTTATGTTCTGTATTAGCAAAACGTAGATATAAACTTGAAATCCTAATACTCATATGTCCAATGTTAGCTGCATCTTTTTACCTTATACGTTCACCGGAAAACTATACACTTGGACACGAATATGCTTTATCAACCTTTCTTAGGTCCTCTGCTATTACTTATACCCCTATTGCCATTATCGGTTTTATCATTCGTAAATGCAAAGAATATGACATAAAGCATAAAGGGAATTAGATATACTAAATTTAAATTCATTTCTTGTCCTCCTCCTTTTTAGTTATCACCTCTTTTAAATCTTCTTTCTCTATCTTGAATACCTTTTTAGCAAATAACCCAATAGCTACTATCAGATTAAAATCATAGCCCTTGGGCTTAAGAATATTCGATACGATAGAGCAACCTTCGATAAAGCAGACAAATAAGCAAGCAAATATATCAATGTTATATCTTCCACCACTGGCCTCGTTTATCATCACCACCATGATTACAAAGCTAAAATAGGTAACCATATTACCCATTGTATCCCGCCAAGCCCTACTAAACCTCACGCGCTCACCCATCAACAAGCTCTTCCTGCATCCCGTAACCAAATCACACAGTATCACAAAGAACATAGTGATCAACCATGGGATCATGTGCTCTATAGCTTCCATTACGAAACTTCCGGCTACAGGAGCAAACAGACCAGAAGAGAATTGATGTATTGATTTGTCTTGCATATTTGTCTTTTTAAATAATAATACTACATTTGTAATCAGATTACATAATTAAATTAAAACTAGATAAATGCGTGAGCCTATCTTGCCTGTGAAGGTGAGGTGGGCTTTTTTATACTATGACTTATCGCTGGTGATCTGGTCAATGATCTTACGGATATCAGACATATAACATTCAAAGTTCTTCGTATAGATAAAACTAACAGTAGTTATCTGTGGAGTTGGAACCGGGTCATATCTTACCTCTCCCAACTGCATTTCTCTGATCTCTTCGTGTGTGCCATCTCCATCAGCATTCGGAACCGTTTCTGTTGCATTATCGGTTACACCGACAAATATCGACTGTTTGTTACCATTGATTGAAGTATATCTGATCGAATACTTCACGGTCGGAATACTTAAAGAAGTTCCTTCAAAGCTATTTACTTCTGTTGTACCAGTAGCTACAATTTTAATCTCTTCGTTCATAACATTTTAATTTTAAGTTTATAATAAGTTTATTCTTTGTTTTGATTCAAAGCTGAATCCAGCAATTTGAAGAGGGAGGACTTTACATAAGCATAGAAAATCTGATCTGCAAATTTCTTAATCAGAGCAGCAGTGGGACCATCGACTTCAATCTCACCTTCAAGATATAACTTTCTGCCGATCTCCTGATCTTTGATGTCACTCACATTAAAGTAAATAGCATTACCTAAGTCCTTGCTTACATCTTTGTAATCAATCACTCTCTCCGTCCCGACAATGTTGCCCTCAGAGTCTCTCTTCTCAACCTCTTTCATCAAGACGTTGCCTTCGATATCGTTAACCACGATCTTTCTAAAATCTATTTTCATACTCTATATATTTTGATTTAATAATTATCTCTTTACTTACCAGACATTACGACCTACTAAATACAAGTAGAAATTTACGTTTCTATCTCCTTGGTTAGCATCGACCAAATGCACTTCAAGGTAAGTGCTAGTAATACTCTTTACCATGCCAAAACACCATCCATTGTCATCTGAGGCCTGTATAATCGCCGAATATTTTGTGTGACCTAAATTATGATAGATACGGTACCTTCCGGTTGATATATTACTTACTGTACCAACTGTACAACCATTTCCCCAAAATTGGTTACCAGTACCACCAGCATACACATAAACACCACAAAGAATACCAGGAGCGTTCCATGACTCAGAATTACGTTGGCCAAACAGATGAGATCCATGACTCTGTATTGCATGTCCACCCTCAGAGTTTGCGATGATTCTCAAAGCCTTTCCTCCTTGTCCGTATGTAGACAGAGAGAGACAGTCTTGGTTGTCATTACGAATCTCCATCAACGGATAACTTCCTACTGTAGCTGCACCTCCATACTGATTTATACGCAAGAAGCGATAGCCGTTGATTTCAAGCTGTATCTTAGCATCTGCTACGTTACGAGAATATATGGCGTTGTTTTTAATCTCCCAGCCGCCAAGATAGGCACCGTCAGTCACGGTGATATTTCCTGTTGTAATTCGACCAGCCGCTAAGGCATTGGTAACGATTGCGGTTGCATCTATCAAAACTGTATTTATATATCCTCCAACTACTACTGTCTCTCGAGGTTGCGCTGATGCATGGTTTACCATATCCTGCCAAGAAGAATACCCGATATTGGAAGCAATACTATTTTTCAAGGCAAGCATGGCGCTTTCATCCAATAGACCTTGCGGTCCCTGCGGTCCTTGCGGACCTTGTGGTCCCTGAGGACCGGTTGCGCCCTGTTGTCCGGGAAGTCCCTGAGGACCTCTATCCCCTTGAGGACCTTTAGTACCAGCAGGACCTTGTAATCCTTGTGCACCGGTATCTCCTTTAGGACCTTGGGGGCCTTGCGGCCCAGTATTACCCTTGAAATTTTGCTGTTCGGATGCCGACAAGCCGGAAAAAGTAACCATGCCGGCAATACTGATATCCTGCCCGAATATATTGATAGCACCCGGCTTAATAGTGATTCCTGTTTTTAATTCATCCTTTGTAGGAGTGTCATCAATAGAGCCGGCATCGTAGACTGTGGCAAAGGCAAGGTACCAGGTGACGGGTAAACTGCCATCACCTCCTGCTAAATAAAAATAATTAGTAGAAGAGAATGTACCACTTGAAGCACATTTTACATGAAATGCATATTCCTCCCAGTCGCCAGTCCCGACATTGTTGGTGAGCCATTTCCCTCCCGCACCGGCGTTTGTAGCCCACTCAATTCTATATCCAACGGGAACCCATGCTATAAATCGGGTAATAAATACGGCATTGGCGCGTGTTTGAGTGCTAAAAGTAAACCCACCTAAACCCGGTTCTACAGCCCCAGACGTCGTAATTTTAATTTTATATCCGGATTGATTAGGCAAATTAATATCTGCCGCTCTTTCAACTGCAACCATACCATTACCACTATTATTGTAGATTCCAATGCCGTTCATCCCGCTTCTAAACTCCGGATCACGATTCAACATCTTCCCCTTACTCATAGCAAGGGCAATCAAACGTGCATTACCCGACACCGTTGATACAAGGTTAATATCCGTCTTGGTCTGAGAGATCTCAGTGCCCTGATTGGATACAACCTGTCCGAGAGCATCAAAATCGGTTTGGGAGACTTTGCTTTCAATTAACCCTTTCGTTACTTTTATCTCTGAGTCGGTGTAGGTTTTGGCAATGTAGTTAAGATCTTCGGGGGCTGGGCTCCAGGTTACAGGAGTGTTGGTTTCAAATACGCCAATACGCATGCGTACGTTTACTCCTGTTCCATAACTACCAATTATTCTACTTATAGACTTATTAGATAATAAGAAATTATTCTCTATGTGATCGTTAAATACTGATATATCAGAAGAAGAACCATCCGTATAAATCACTCTAAAAAAAACAGCTCTCGTGTCACTTGGAATAGTTTCCTGTGGTGTAAAATGGTCTACAAATATATAATATCTTTTGTCAGAGGAATAAGTTAACCCAAACATATCCTTATTAACAAAAAGCGATTCTTTATGCAAAACAGGTGCATCAATTAACATTGTTCCGTCTTCTTTGTAGTCTGAAGCATACGTAAATCCAGTATCAACAATACGCTTAAAAGAGCATAAGTTCTTAATACCTACTCCCCGCTCGCTTGCAGACGGAATCCACTGCGTTACACCTATGTCACCTTCGGTAAGAACTGCCCAATGTACTTTAGAGCCATAGGTACCATTGGGGAACTGAAAGAACTGAAATTTATGTTCTGGATTAAATTCTTTAATAACAACTTTTTTTGATTCTATTACCCTATCTCCATGCGTTGAAAATGGGGTCAAAGCACCTGCACCAGACATTGAAGTAGGAGTAATATTTTCTATTCCATTTCCCAAAGTATAGCATAAAGTAAGGATATATTCCTTATCTTTAATTAGACTTCCATCATAACTATAATACCCAAAAGCATAAGCAAGAGAGCCTAATTCTACATTGCTATTTTTCAGCAAGTTAACATCCCCCACCTTCACCTTACTCACCTCACCCTTCACAGCCAACGTAATCTGTCCGGGTAAAGCCTCCATAATCGTGTCAGTCTCAATCTTAACCTTTTCCCCAACATAAGAATATGAAGCAGAATTGATAGCGTCTATAATTACCCTCTGCTGATCATAATAAGCCTGTTGAAGAGTCTTGAATGAAGCGCTGACCGGTATATTTTCAGGCTCACTTGCCGAATGGGTCTCAAGCACATGATAGTAATCGTTGAAAGCATTCCGATAAGCAACGGTATCAATGCCATACCGTGTTGCATTAGCCAGAATAGAATCTCTTTCTGCTTTTAATGCCTCCATTTCCTGCTTTAACGCGGTCTTTTCAGTTGGAGAAATAAATCCATCAGAAGCCCAAGTATTCAATCTGTCCTGAGCAGCTTTCGCATCGGTTTTGGCGATGTCTATTTCCTTGTTGGTTGACTCAAACTCCTGCTCGATGGTCTTTCCGTTGCGAAGGATGAAGATGCCTTTTAGGAAAGCGTTGATAGAGTATATACCATATCCCGAAGGTTGATAACTTGCGGGAAAATCAGTATCCGTAATGCCTCCCAAATATCCTATTCTCGTTTTCAGATTCCCTTCAAACGTCTTTGAATTAACCCCATCCAATATATCGATCACAGGATGGCCATTTGCGACAGGCTGGACAACAGGAGCAAAATAAGCGTTAGGCGTAGATATATCGACAATCACATTTTTACCGTCATTGAAAATCCGGCCGGCTTCTCCGTTTTGCTCTGAACCGGCAAACAGTTCCGGGGTACTTATCTGGGCACCGTCCTTAAAAGTCAATACATAGCCTTTAGTAGTGTAAGCATACACCACACCACTAACTAAGGCGCTATTAGAGACAGTCCCTATTGTCTTACCTCCTAAATCATATTCCTTCTTCGTTATACTTCCATTTTCAATAGAATAGTAGCTCTTTGAAGTAAACACAAGGAAGCAACCGGATTTGTAGCAGATGGCATCAGTCATGGTATCATCTATGTCATATACGGAGAACTGAGAATCTTTAAGATTCCTAACTTCCAAAGACAGTCTGTCTGAAGATAACATATAATTCCCACTGATACGCATAGCCTTTGTATAGACCATATCCTCTTTATACAGGGTGACAGTTCCGGACTTGTCTATGGCAAACTTGACCATATAATCCCTGCTGCTTTTACTTCCACGCCAACCGATGTAGAAATGATCATCGTCAAAACCAATGTTTCCCTTTTCATAGGTGTAGAAGTTAACACCGGCATCCAAATCGCTTACAGCCATGGAACCGGTAAACAAGTTGTTGATGTCGGAAGAATATCCTATTGCCGATAATGTCCCGGTCGAGTAAATATCAGCTACATAGACATACCCGCCATTCCAGTAGAACAAATCCTGCAATAGGGTAAATTCATAAGGTGTAGCGTTTAGTTTTGTCCATACGGGAGAAGTGAGTAAAGCTGACTTGTAGAAATAAAGGCTGGCTGTACTAAAGTCAGCCGCAACTATCAAGTCCGACTTAAAATACTTTCCATCTGCCGTACCGGCATATATAGTGTGAATAGTCTGCGTTTCATCCTCTACAGTAGCCGGCAAAGACGAATATTCACCCAAACCTTCATTCTGTGGGCTGCCTTCCTCGGCAGATAAATAAATCAAGCTCTGTCGGGCCACATTCTGAGTGTTGCCCATTTGTACCAATTCATCATCCTGTTTAGGAACAACCCCATTAAACTCACTTTTCAGAATCCAAACCTTAGAGCCTTCTGCACGATCAATCTCTACCCAATAGTATTCTACTTCGTTTCCGCTAAAGACTTGGTGTCTTACAAGGTCATGCGCTTGAAATGTTGGCTGATCGTCACCGAAGTCGAGGACGTAATACTCGCCATCTTCCGCCACCTCTACAACCTTACTGTTGCTCTGGCTGATTACCAAGGCACCGTTAACCGAACGTATTTTCTGAATGATCAGTTCAAATACCTTCATCATCTTGCGGACGGTAACGATGTCACATTCCAAAGTCCAGTTACCGGCTTCGTCCTTATAAAGTTTGGCACCTTCTCCTGTAAATCCCGGAATAAACTTCGGAGAAGACATATATTCCTTCAGTATAGCTGCGGCAGCGTTTAATATGCCATCCTCAGAGAGAGAAGCGGTAGGCTCTGCCTGAGATTGGTCCCAACCTGTTTCAATGCCACCACGGATGGTAAGTTTGTAGGGGGTGGTGTCGTTTTGGTCTTTCCGGAGAAAAACCTTTTTCAAAGCCTCCATGTCAACATCCGCAGCAAGCTTAAACGCTACTACATTATCCCTGTTGGTACGTATAAATATAGCTGGATCTTCGTCTGCATTACAGATATAAAATTCTCCTTGATTAAGCCCTTCCAAATGCGACATAGAATCAGGAGAAATGACGGGAGCTTTTGCTTTCCCGTTTTCAATTTCTGAACCAAACCATTGTATTTTGCTTATATTCTTTTTCATGTCAAATTCGTGAAGTATTTATGAATGCCGCTTCGCTTTCTTTATATTTCAACATTTCCCCCTCCTTCGGGTTATTTACGACAAAACCGACAATAGATGCGCTGATCGCCTGCTCAGGAGCACCGCCAACACCGGAAATAGAATTTTCCTGTGGTTCCAATGCAATAGTCACGAAAAACATTTGGCTGTCTTCCATAACCTGACTTATCTCTGGAACAGAATTCTCGGATCTTACATATCTCTCTCCATTCACATCAAACATAGACACACACAATATCCGGTTAAGATGCCTTCCGAACCAATACGGGACACCACACGAGTTTCCTATTGTAAGTACATACGAATCATAGGGAACAGCATATAACTCTTCTATTTCTTGTCTTTGATTGCGGTATTGTTCATTATCTATCTTTGCGGAATATCCTGCCGGCTTAAACCCCGCTTCCACTCTCCATTCGAATACCTGTTGAGTATCTCCTATCCAGAAGATATTATCAAAAGCAGAATTATTATCTTTGTGTGAATAGCGAATCAGTGCGGTTTCTTCCAGGATATTGGAATCGGAACATACTTCAAATGGCTCAGATTCTTTCCTTTCAAAAGTTATACTATAGACTGAATCCGGAAGTGAAGTAAACACGACATAATACATCATAACAGATGCATTTACCTCATAAGTCTGGAATTGGATATTGGAAGAAGTTCCTTTGATAAGATCGTTAAGAGAGGCTGAAGCTACTTCTCCGTCATCCGCAAATATTTGCAGGAGTATTTTATCAGTTGTATGAAACCTCTGAATGTAATCTACATCGATTGCATATTTGTCCTTAACTGGCGAAAAGAACAATGGGCATATATCACCTATCTTAATCATAGTCCTTTAGTCCGAATTTGGGTTACAAGCCTCTTGACCTGTGTTATCGTAGCAAATATATGAATTAAAAACGTAATTATGAACGATTTCACCTTATTTTATACTCTCTACTATCAAAGTATATTTAGCAGCTTCAGAACGGCCGTAATTAAACTTACCGTCTTTAATATACCCATGATATGTTTCTCCTCCCTTCTCTATAGATATTAATCCTGTGAGATCATCAGGAGCTTTCATATCTCCGGACTCTACTGAAACCTCGCCAACAGTAAACAGCCTCTCTCCTTCCGTCAACTGGATATCCGTTTTCTCGGATACTCCATCAATAACAACGTCACTGTTACCATCAGAAGACGCAAAGTCCAATGTGTTGGTAAATGTACCAATAAACTTCCGGTTAGCCTCTATCATATAACGTGGAGAGTATACAGCATTAAACATTGTATCGGGACTTATTACCCCGGAAATGGATGGACCACCATTTATCTTACGTATAAGACGGTATCCGCCATCTATTGAAGCAAGCCTTGCATTAACAAAGAATACATCATTGTCGCTGTCACTATCCGTAGTATCCTCTCCCCTTTTCTGAACCAAAAACTCTATTCCGTATGCGTCAGCCCGAAACGGACTTATCAATTCCAAGGTATTCTCAGTCAAGGTCACTCTGGTACTATATTCATTTGTGAAATGAAATTCATCACGTCCGTTCACACTGTCATAATCCTGCTTGTCATAACCGGACCGTACCCGGGAATAAATCAATGCAGAATTTACGTTGTATTCAAACGATTGTATATTGTCACCAAAATCTTTTACTATGTTTTTTGAAAACAAGCTACTTCTATGTACAAATGTAACCTTGTCTTCCCCTATTACAGGAACAAACCCAAATTCCGCATTCATCCAATCAACAAACTTTGTATATGAACAATACAATTTAGCATTCTTCAGACCTCTCGCACTCTCAGCAGGCACTATCATGCATTCATCCAACCTCTTGTCCACTCCTGAAGCGATCTCGCCTGTAATTCCTTCCTGCCCTCCATTTATACTTTGAAGAAGCCGGTTTAGAAGCTTGACAGGCGTAACTATATCAATGTTAACCGGTATTATTCTTGCATCCCAATTTAGACTAATATAAGGGTCCCGGATAGTCAAAGTCATGTTATATGCCGAACCATATCTTATAAAACAATAATCCCCTTCAAGCAATGTTATATCTTTCATATATGAAAGTATAAATATGGTCTCAGGATGTTCGTCGTTAATAACAGTTCTGGTAAGCTCTGTTTCATTCCCATCTGCTCCGATTTTTACCAATGTCATAGACAATGCCTTATTTGCCGGAACATTAAACGAGATAGAGACACTTAAGAAGCAGGTAATATTCCTTTCCGCCCTGAAAAGGAAAGTGTCTTTACCACCATCAGATACGTTCTGCTGAAAAGTATCCCCATAGGTTATATATCCGCCTATTGAGGTCTCGCTTGATTTTACAGCCAACGGAAAGTATTTGGACTTTAATGCTGCCTGTATTTCAACCGATACATCCGTTGAATCCTCAATGCTATTCCCGGCAACCAACCAGTTTACATTTTGGTTCATTTCTATACCGTCATAGTACAAGTATTTGCCTTGTGTAATTTCGCTCACAGCATATTCATACTGTGTTCCCTTTTTAGCTTTTATCAATGCGGCCAGGCTGTCATCTACAGCACTGATAGATATGGTATTCCCATTATCTTGAAATGTGGAGAAATCTAACGAACACCGGAATCTTTCATTCCATAACCAGCTATTATTTCTTGTGTAAAACACCACACTCGCAGATGCTTGCAGATATTTATCCCGGAATACGCGTTTTAATAAATTATATGCAGCATTAGAAAATTCAAACTTTGTAGAGAACGATCTTACGACTCCATCATAATCCCCCCTCTTAAAAGAAGTGGTTATGTCATCCCAATTGACCAGGTTATCCGTTACCTGATACGAGTATCCATCAACTAACAACTCACATTTATAATACATATTATTTTCTTTTTAATGATTTCAGACGCAAATCAACATCATCACACATCCTCTTTACCATATAGGCATATTCCTTTGCGGAAAATGAATCCGGATCAATATGCATATTGAAATGTTGCATTACGGCCACTCTTTCTCTCACAAAGTAATCCCTATCCATAATAGCCGACTTAGGGAGGTCGGATTGTTCTGACATGATCTTATCCACCCGAAATCTACTGTTAGATAAAATAGCTTCAATCCTGCTGCATATCTTATTGTGATCATTAGGATCAAGACTATATCCTATATCATTAAGAATCAAACAAACCGTAGACCACTCCTTCTCTTCAGTAAGGTAACGGCAGCAGTTCATCAACTGTATCTTTATCACAAGGCTGATAATTTCATTCTTCTTAGAAACTTCAGCCAATATTCCCTTCTTCCCAACTATAGACATATATTCATTAACCAATCCGGACGCCGCTTTCTGCTTTTCATCTTCACTATAATCTCCTTCACACACGGCGTCCGAATTTCCACAAAATACATCTATGAATCTTCTGAGGGATATTCTATCAAGATCTGTGTATATCATATTAAATACGATTTGATATATTTCTTAGCTCGGCTTCTTTTGCAGCCTTCTTCTGGTATTTAGCCATCTTTTCAAACGAACGGTTTAACGACTGCATCTCACGCTCCAACTTTCTATAATCATTATTCACATTCACAGTAATAGGCTCACCCATCCTCTCGGCATCCTTCATCAAAGCACCTATGTCTGAACGCAAGTTCATGCTGCGATACAAAGCTAACCTGTCAAAAGGAGGCAGGAAATCACTGCGCCTCTCTATATCTACATCGGGAATAACCTTTGCCCGACGCGGCAAATCAATCAAAGTAGGAACATTAGGAGTTATATAAGCTCCCCTGTCAGTTACAACAGCTTCATGTTTACCTCCATCTCCTACAATAGCTAACCCACCGGGATGGTTATCTGTACCCTTAGCATATTTGGGAATAGGCTGAGCAATAATAGTCGCAAGCTGGGCAGCTCCCAATGCTCCAACCAATGCAGCCAGAACCATATTCGGGAGGGCCCTTGAAACAGCCAGTGCAGTAGCTATGATAGATTGACTGATCGCATTAGCCTTCTCCCATTTGGCCTGTTTCTGCTGGAGAGCCTCTTTCTTTTTCTCCAGTTCTTTATTCTTATTCGCAGTAGTTTGTTCTGCCGCTCTTTTTCTTGCTTCAGCTTCTTCTTTAGTGATGACACCAGAGTTTTCCAACTTTTCAATTCTCTCCAGTTCTTTTTCGCCAGCTTCTTCATTAGCTTCCTGTTCCTCTTCCACACGTTTTATCCTGGCATCATAAATATCTGTCATAATAGAAGTAATTCCATCTTGTATCTTTGCAAATGAAGACAACACAAAGGATAATTTGCCTTTGTCATCGAGTTTGCCCCAAAAATTAAGTACACTGTCTCCTGCATCATCCATTTTTGCGGTAATTTCTCCTATGATATCGCCCAGAGCATTAAATATATTGGCAGAGTCCCCCAAATATTTATTGGCAGATGAAGATAAATTGCCCAAAGAATTATTAAAATCATCCGCCCATCTTTTCCCAGGATTATTTTCATCATTATCCATGTCATTACCAAAGTCCTCAATCTGAGCCTTAATCTTATCTATTCTCCGTTGAATCTCATCAACCTTCTCTTGAGGGAGGTCAGAAGATAAGGCCAGTTCTGCCTCCGCTTCTTTCAATAAAAGCTTTAACTTTGCTTCCCCAGATTCTTTAGTGATTCTATATATCCCATCCCTATACTGTTTTTCGTTTATTTCCCCTTGTTTATATTGTTTATTTAAAGCATTAATCTCCTTCAAGGAATTTGTATCCAATATATCAAGTTCCCTGTCGGTACCTTTTTTTATCAACCCTAAACGCTCTGATATATTATCTTGAATTATAGATGAAAATCTTGCATCATATTTTTTATTAATCAATTCTACATCTTCACCTCTCCTTTCCGCTTCACGGATTTCCTCTTCACGTAAGATTTCATTCATCCTTAGTAATAAATCGAGTTTATATTCAAGCTCTTTTTCCGAATTGTTTTTAATAGTATCCAGTTTTAATTCAATGCTTCGCTTTTCTAAATCTGATTCATACTCCTCCCTTTCCAAGTCATATTTTTCATTAATATCTCTGATATTTTTATTTTTCTCTTCTTCATATTGGGATCTTAACTGATTTTCTTTGGCTGAATATCCTTTTATTTTATTGATATTCTCTTTATAAGTATTTTCTACACTGGCAATCTCTGCTTTTCTACGATCCTCGATTAGAGCTATTCTGGTTTTAGTCAATTCACTCTCTATGTTCTTCATGTAATTTGCATATTTCTCAGCCTCCTTTTTATTAGCGTCATTGGAATCATTTACCAAAGCGTCTACGTCAATACTCTCAGACATACCTTTAAGAGCTTTATCGTAATCACTCAAACTATCTTTTGCATTTTCCCATTGTTTTTTTGCATTTAATGTTATTGTTTTTTGTAGATCACTATTATTCTTGCTAAGTTCGTTTTCCGATCTTAAATATGAAACATAAGCATTTCTTTCTTTAACCCATGCCTTATATCTCTGGGCTGCAATTTTAGTCATTTCATCTAACTGTGCACGTGCTATCGCAGAAGCCACCAACTCTTTTCTCAATTGCATATACGCTTCTTTAGCCTCTCCAGCTAATATACTTTCTTTCTTCATATTACCTAAATAATCAGGTGACATCTTCTGTAACGCATTAGCTGCTGCAAGACGTTCCTTCATAGATTTATTTGTATCTTGAGTTGTTTTATAAAGAAGATCTAGCTTAGTCGTTTCTCTAGATATATCTTGAATTCCTTTTTGCCTAGCTATTAGCAATTTATTTTCATAGTCAATCAAGTCCCCTGTGACTTCTTTCGCTTTAAATAAGCTTTCTATCCAATTCATTATATCCTTTCCATACACAGATAACAATGTAATACCTACTACCAATGCTGTTTGCCAATTAAGGATAGATTTAGTTAGTTGTTTCCATACGGGAACCCCTTTCTGACCGGATTCTTGCAAAGCCTTAAACTCATCTCTTGCACGTTTTATTTCATCAGCCATTATAGGCAAGTTATTAGAGATAGCAAGAAAGAAAGTATTCCATCCTACTGCTAATGAAGGCAACTCTCTGGCCACTTGCTGGACAGATGCGTTTAATCCATTCCAATGTGATGTATAGTTACCTACATTTCTTTGATAATTACCCATTTGAGCGTCAATGGCCTTTAATTCATCTTTTAGTTGCTTAATCTGCTTTATTAAACCGACTCCTTGATCTCCTTGTCTTTGATCTTCAGACAAATTTCTAAATCTATTTTCTAATTGTACTACTGCTGCGCTCATTTCATTATAGCTCCCGGCTGTAGAAACCATGGCTTTTGAATGTGCATTCAGAAGAGATGTATACTGTTTATTCTGCTGTACAAGATCTCGTTCTTTAATTGTAAGATCTGATACTTTATTCAAATATTCTTGTTGGCTTATTATACCCTTAGATAGTTCTTTTGATAGTTTAGATAGCTCTCTCCTTATTTCATCAAGCCTGATTTTATTAGCAGACAGACTTTCATTTAGTTCTTTTGCTTTATTATCATAAGAAGTTACGGTATTTAGAATCTCCGCATAAGCACTACTTGTCAATGAAATAGATGAACTTGCGGATTGCATGGCTTGAGCCTGCCTTTGAGTAGTTTGAGCATTATCCTTTTGAGCTTCAGATGCGATTTTTAAAGCATCAGAAGCCTTATTTATTGCACTTGTGAGAGAATCAAACTTTCCTGATAAGGATGACAATGATAAGAATTCTTTCATATTCTTATTTAGATCATTTAAAATACCCTTGTATCTACCTTGTATATCAGACAGTTTATTCTGAGTAGTAACTAATTGGTTCATTATATTAGTATACTTCTCTGTTTTATCCGCTAATTCCTTAAGATCCCCCGGTTTTACTCTGAGACCTCCTGCCAAATCTTTGGTAAGATTCTTATAAACCTCTTTGGTTTCATTAAATTTAGCAATCAAGTTAGCCAATTCATCAAAAGCTTTTTTATCGACTATATCCGTTATTTTAAATTCATTCGCCATAATTTAAAATTTTGTATCGTGCCCCTTCACACGATGGTTATTACTTCTTATTCTAATAAAATACCAATTCAACAAACGTCCCATAGAATTCAATACCTTCCGGTAGAAAATCAAAGGTTCCGTCTTTCTTTTCGTAAAGCACATACACAGAGTGATCCATCTTGGCAGCTATGCGTGCAAGACTTCGGACTCTCTCTATATCCTGCATCCTTTTTTTATTATCACACCAACAGCTCACAGTATACCGAATTTTGCATAATATTCCCGTAATGCGGGATTCATAAAATGAACCATAAAATGCCCCAATGCTTCGGGCCCTACGGCCAGTATTATACTGCCGTATTTCTTTTCAATATCATCCCCGAAAGAGACCCCGACAGATTCTATCCTCAATCCGTCATTAATGGGGATAGCAGTAATAGACGAGTAGTAGTCACCCCGAATTTTGAGGTTTGGAGTTTTCATGTCACGCGGTGGCAAGAACAGATAAGAAGGAGCCGGAGGTGTCTTTTCCATCTTCCACTTCATATATCCTTCAGCATTATGAAACCATCTGCCGGCATCTTTCGAATTAAAAAAAGGGTCATTGAGATATGTCGGCCTTAAAGGCTTTCCACGACCATTCACCCCTGAATACAATTGTTGCCGGATAAAGTCCTGCACCAAATCAGCATTACTCTGAATTGTGTGTTTTACAACTTTCTCAAGTCCTCCAACAAACAGTTTAAAATTATCAGCCGCATCGCTTAATGTTGCCATATCCCATGTAATTTAAAAGGGGATGAACTAATAAAAATCCATCCCCTTCACACTGTCAATCAATCAGTTTACCTTTATCCGGAATCAAACCCTTAATCCGGTCGTAAATATCACCCAGTATCTTTTCCCTTTCAAATTCTTCCCTATCTAGGAAAAATAACTTTTTGTGAGTATCGATAAAGTCCTTTCGTTTCCATTTCACGACTTCATTTTCTATGAAGTTCACACCTTCTACAACCATGTTATATCCTATTTATAAGTTAAACGCTTGCATCATACGCCTCTTTCTGCTCAATACCGATAATGTCTTCCTTCTGGAGCTCCGATGGTTTCTTCAAAGAAGGAGTGCCTGTAGCAGTAACGGTCAACTCACCATTAGCATAGGATACTGCTGATACGCCTCCGTCGAAAGATTTTCCGGCACTCTTGGAAAGAGCGTCCGCATAATACCCCGTAACATTAAGGCCTCCGAAGTGCTCAATCAACTTGTACTTATTCTCTCCCACTTTCACCAGGTCAACAAACACAAGCCCTTTCAATGCTTCCACTACATCAAAGTCAAGAGCCATGACATTCGCTGTTTTAATATACTTTTCATAATCCTTAAACATAAGGTTTACGATCAGATTAGCGACCTGACCGGAAGAATCCCAATCCTGCCCGCTTGGATATACTCCCGAAAGGGCAATACCACTCATACCGGTTGCGTCACGGTTGGTTCCGAACAATACATTGTCTTCATCAACTATTACCGCGTCAAATTCCACTCCTTTTGCCATCATTAGATTGGCTTTAAGGCTGGCATCATAATTATCCAATGTCAGAGCTGCCGTATATGCGGAATATCCGGTAACTTTATCACCTCCATATCCGGTTGCACTCACGTTCGCTTCACCTCCTGTAGGGGCAAATTCTTCAACCGTCTTTATCGGATAAATTCGGTTGGGCCGGTCTGCATGACACAGCTCTTCTATCTTCTCTGCGGTCAGTCCGTTCGGGATTTTAAAACCACGTGGAATAAGGATTACCGCTTTAATCTTTCCGGGATCAAGAATACACTTCGATCTTCCGGTATTAAAGTCTTCCTGCCCCTTACATTCTCTAAATTCTATCGCCATAACACTTCTCTTTTTTTAATGTGATCTGCAAATTCTTAATATTTATCCCGTCGATATAATCTTTGAATGGCTTTCCGTCCGGGCCTGTCACTCCTGCTTTGCCGTACCGGTAATTCTCAACATATATGTGCGGGATACTTTTTACATAAGCCATATCAAACGCCGGCTCTTTACCGATCTCCTTGATCAATATCTCGTAAATAGGTCTGAGACATTCTGCGAATGATATGCGCGAACGTTCTTCGTTGGTATATGAAGGCAATGTATTTACGACAAGGAGTATATCCAATGACATTTTCCCTTTCTCGCCGGTCCTGTCCTCTTCGATCGGAGAATAAAGGAATATGGCGGGATATTTTAGCTTCGCAGTATCATTTGATTTGCTCCAAACTAACAACTGGTCAGAAATGTAGCTCCAGTCTCCAAACATATATGAGATATGTTTGCCATACTCCTTTGAGACACGCTCTACTATTTCCCTGAATACATCCGTTATTACTATCATAAGCCAAACGAATTAATCTCTTCCAGCATTGAGCGGTCAAATGAAAAACCGTCATAGCTGTCATCCCCACACAGGAAATCAAGCAAATCATGATTCATCTCAACCATTTCATTCCATGCCGGAATAAGTACCACATTGGGATCGGCATGGTCTTCATCATCAGAACTGGTTGTGCCCACATCGCTTACATGCACATTGTTCCTTCTCACAAAGAAAAAGAACACATAATTTGCGATAGGGCTTTTACCATCCTTGGTTAGAAACTCTTTTAGCCTTTCCCATTTATCAATCTTATCTTCCCCGTCTGCCTTCAGGTAGTTTATGAATTGACGGCACATATCCCTTCCCAACACCAATTTCAGATACTCTTTTTCATACGTATCAATGAAACTGTCAAGATAGTCCTTCATTGCAGTACGGGTAATTGAAGGAGCCCCCGTATCCACGTTCAGTCCATCTATAGATGTTGTCCCCTTAAAGTATGTACCGTCAATTATCATATGCTACTCTTTTAATTTATTATCACCCGGTTTAACGAACAGTTCTTCACAGCCGAGCTCTTTTGCATCCTGCATCAGGTTATTCGGCACCCGGATCTTTCCGTCCTTGAAAAACTTACTTGCAAGGGGCATATTCACACTCGTTTTATCCCCTTTCTTAAAGAAGTTAACGTCTTTAATGAACTCAACCTCGTACTGCTTATGCAGGTCCATGTTATACTCTTTTCCCATATTTATCCAACTTTATGTTTAACCACCAACTGAAGGAGAAATAGCCTCCATTACTGTAGCAAATGAATCACTCACAAATGCAGTCTTATACTGCGCCTTTACATAGGCCATCAATCGTTTTTCACCGATCATGGTCACAAGGTTCTTCGTGAAGTCGTCGTTCTCCCAACCGAAAGTAATAGATAACTGAACCAGGTCGCGAATATTCAGGTAATTGAAGTCACCGATACGGAACTTACCCTGCTCGATAGCAGTAGACGTTTCCACCGCAAGTCCTCTGATCAGTTCATCACCAGCACGGAACGGCCGCAGGTATTGTCCGTTTGCATCCTTCTCAAGCTGCATCATAGCATAATCGATTGGATTCATCAAAACAAGATTAGGACGATAATTCATCTTGCTTGTAGAAAGAATCTGTGTATATGCCGCTACAATGGCATCATACATATTAGGGGACTTAGCTACTTTGAATCCGGTAAGCGAGAATGAAGGAAGATCCTTAAATACACCTGTAATCTGTCCGTCCGCTCCGGTACCAGAAATAATACCTTCCTCTTCTGTAATACCGATACGGTTAATGATTTCCGCTCTGATTTCTGCTACCAACTGAGGTAAATCAGTCAATGTTTCCTCTGTCAGCTTTACAGTCAACGCAACCTTACCGGCAGTAATGCTCTTTTCTGAAAGCGTTGCATCCATATTAGGTTTCAGGCCACCTTCAGGTACCCATTTGGCATCACCTTCTCCCGGCTTGAACTCAGCATAAGTCAACGAACGCGTACTGATGCTTGCCACGTTTGCGTATCTTCGAATAACTGTTTCAGCTTTCGGATCTACAGAAAGAGTAGTATCTACCGTATTGTTATAATGCGGTGCAATGCCTGTACTGGTTACTGTAGAAACAGATTTGCTGTCCAACACCAGATTAATACTCTTCTTATAGCCGGCAGATGCTTTACACGCCCCTTTCAAGTCAACTACCTTGGCACCTTTCTCAACCGTGATAAAGTCCTTCAGTTGTTCCTCAATCTGTTTATCGATGCTCTTAAGAGCAATCTCACCGTTCCCGGCCTTTTCCGTAGCGGCCTTGATCCGGATAAGGCTTTCCTCGATACTGTTGATGGTTTCATCAAACGTTTTCTTGTCAACCGCACTTTCGCCATTCTCTTTCTTGAAATCGCTGATCGATTTTACCGCTTCAGTAATAGATGTACGCAGATCCTCAATCTTCAGTTCATCGTTAAGGTAAGACTTGATCTTCTCTCCTATCTCCTTATCGATAGAATCAGCCAAGGCGATGTCCATCTTCTCCCATACTTTTTTGTCATCCTCAGACATTCCTTTTGTGTCAATAAGGTCCAAAAATCCTAATTTCATAAGCAATCCTGTTTTAGTTTTAATTTATTAAACATGGACTTCTTACCACGTACGTCGGCTTCCTTTGCTGGCGGATTGCTTTCCGGCCTTGCAGAAGCAAGTGACATAGCTTTAGCAATGATCCTTTGTAACTCTTGTTGTTTTATGACGTTAAGCCCTTTACATAAGACGTCGATGTCAGATACCAATTCACAATATCGGTCTTGGTAATCCTCCTCAGACTTTAATCCCAGATACTCCGTTTCACCATTAGCACCGATTGAGACAACAGAGATTTCATAAAGGACAACCTCTTTTACGATCAGGCAATCTCTTTCTTCATCCCATTCACATTTCTCCCACACGTATCTATATCCAATAGAGAACTGGTTCAGCGTTCCGGATTCAAGCTGTGTCAAAGTCTGGTTGCCACGTTCTACATCGTCAATCAAAGCCTCAAAATACAGGCCCTTTTCATCTTCACGCAATGCAGTTAAACGGCCTATAGGCTCACTCATATCATGCATCCACAGAAATATGATCTTATCATTAGCCGGACTTTCCGGTCCCCTGTCCTGGATACTTTTTGAGAAGCATCCTTTTATAAGCATATCTCCGGACTTGTCTATATTGCCAAATATGGCAGCATATCCCGAGATCTTCCGGCTTCCGCTGTCAATTGACAAATCCTTTGTCTCAAACGAAAAGGACTTAGTTTGCTTGCCAATTCTACCTTTATATTTATTCTTCATTTCCATAATCTCCCTTAGGTTTTTCAGGATCAATATCTATATATTCAGCTAATACGCTTCTTCCCTCGTCTCCGGTAATAAGGCCGGCCTGTTTCCCCTTAATCATGGAGTCCATCACCCGTTGCAGAACCTCCGATGATTTACTCTTATCCGCCTGCAAACATTCTACGTGTGAGAAATCAATCTTCATAATTGTACCTTCCGGGCAAACATTCTCCGTAAAAGCCTCAGCTATTATCTCTGCATTAGGTATAATCAAGTCCTGGTAACCGGCACGTTTAGCCGATTCCTGGTTCTCAAACTTACTTTCATTAAAAAGGCTCGGGTTAAGACCGATAGCATTAGCGATCTTTTCAGTACACCTCTTATCCTCTTCATGAAGTTTCAACTGGTCAGAATTATAATTCAAGGGAATCCATCCCAATTTAGCACGGGAGACAGCAATCTGGAACTGACTTTTCATCAACCCGTACTTCCGCTTGAATCTATCAAGAAGTGATTCCTGTTCGGTTGAATTCAGCGAAGCGTTACCTGTCTCACTGTTATCGTTATTGTAAATGATCCCTTTGGGGCCTCCATTCGTTATCAGGGAATTACTTGCCTGCATAGAAGCCATCCAGTTAGAAACAGGGATAGACAAACTGTCTACGGCCGTACCGAACGTTATCTCATCACCTTCATTGCAAGGAATATGGATATCACTGTCGTAAATGATAAAATACTCCTCCTTGTTAAGGACCTTTTTCTCAGTCCCGCACTCAACGTACGCCTCCTTAACTATTCCATCCAGATCTACCTGGTCCAGAGATTTCCCGGTACCGGTCAGATGGAAATGCGTGGGATGGATGATCCACATCGTCCGAGGAATACCTTTCTTGAAAATACGGTTGGTGTATATAGGGCAGTATCCATACGTCCGGAGAACCATTTCTATTTGAGAGAAGAAGGCGATGGAATTTTGAATCGGATTAGGTTTCTTAAACAAGGCGGTCAGCTTCGGATCTGTGACATCGTTACCCTCTGAGTCTGTCAGGTAAACCCTTCCGTTTGCAAACATGGCTCCCACCTTCCTTATAACGGTAGCGAACGGAGTACAATACAACAAGGCGTTTTCTTTATCCATGGCTTGGGACATGTTAAAGTCCGTCTTCCAGATGGCACCTTTCGAATCAAAAAGATTGGTAAGATAGAATGTATCATTACCTCTCTTCTCAACCACATTAACCTTATCGGTCATATTCATTGCCTTTTTTGAAAACCAGCTACCCATATATGCAAAAAGAGTGGATACACCCAAAGGCGTACCCACTCCCGTTTTTATGTATTTTCGTTCTTTTATGATTTACGGTAGCATATACCTTTATATGCCGTGGATACTCTCCACTGCAAATATAGATAATATTATTGATTATTTACCTAAACTACCTACTTTTTATTTAT
>QRFC01000771.1_pt1 | contig 28838 bp, 16 predicted proteins | sample 1861061 | NCBI WGS metagenome assembly QRFC01 (sample SAMN09711282, study PRJNA482702) | Human gut metagenome, whole genome shotgun sequencing project.
CGGAAAGAGCCGCCAAATCACGGCAGCTCCATTCGTGGTCGACCTTTTGAAAAAGCAGCGGCGTTTACAAGAGAGCCAAAAGCGGCTTGCGGGAGAGGCATGGGAAAATAGCGGACTTGTGTTCACAAATGAAATGGGACATCACCTTTCAGCACAAACCGTTTACCTCCACTTTAAGAAGTTGGCGGGACAGGCCGGGTTTCCCTCTGCGCGTTTTCACGATCTGCGTCACTCCTACGCAGTCGCCGCGATCCGCGCCGGCGACGATATCAAGACGGTGCAGGGTAATCTGGGTCACGCCACTGCCGCCTTCACGCTGGACGTGTATGGACATGTGACTGACCAGATGAAGCGCGAAAGTGCCGACCGCATGGAGCGTTTTATCCGTACAGTTTCCGTCGGTTGACCCAATAAGGCTAAAAATAAGGCTAAAACCTGCTTTCGGGCACAAAAAAACTCCCGAAACACAGGTGTTTCGGGAGTTTTGGTTGTCATGCCGTACCAGAATAGATTTCCCGCCTTCCGCAACAAGAAGCACTCAATTGGAGCATATGCGAGGCTTCCTTTCCGGCGGGCAACTACTTACAATAGTCTTATTGCTTAAAAGGAGATGAGACTATGCCAAAAGAATATCCCGCTGAATTCAAGGCCAAGATTATCAAGCGTTACCAAAAGGGGGAATCCATTCAATCGCTCAGTCAGGAATTGCATATCGCGCAAAGCACACTCTACGACTGGAGAAGAGAATACTGTTCCATCAAAACAGCAAACCGTACCTACACACCAAAAGAGTTCGACACCCTTTCAAGGCGGCTGGAAAAGCTGGAGCATGAGCTGGAGATCATTCGGCTCACTGGGTACATATCAAATGTGCCCTTGCAGAAAAAGCTGGTCTTCTTGGAAAGTCTCTACCAAAAGTCAGACAACCCGTATAGTGTCTACGAGCTCTGTGAAGCGTTGGATGTTGCCCGCGGAACCTTCTACAACCACATCTTCCGCCGAGCCGACCGCAGCAAGCGCGATCAAGAGCAGGCGCGGCTTATGCGGCTGGTACAGCAGGTTTTTGATGACAGTGCCCAGCGATTCGGCGCCGAAAAAATTCGCATCGCTCTGACCGAAAGCGGCATCAGGGTCAGCACCAAACGCATCGCGGCGATCATGCAAGAGCTTGATCTGCACAGCATCCGCCCAGACGCAAAAAAGCAATTCAAGAAGCGTCAGCAGTACAAAAAACAGAATCTACTGGAGCAGCAGTTCACCGCGGAGCGTCCCAACCAAATCTGGGTCAGCGATATTACATACTTCAAAATCAACGACTACTGGCTCTACTTTTGTATGATCCTCGACCTTTTCTCCCGCAGGGTCATCGGCTATCGGGTGTCCCGCAACGCAAGCACTCATCTGGTCACAAGCACCTTCCGGGACGCCTATCAAGCACGAGGCAATCCCATCGGGCTGACCTTTCACAGCGATCGCGGCGCACAGTATACCTCAGCCACGCTTACGGAACTGTTGCAAAAATGCGGTGCGAAACAGTCCTTTTCCGCTACAGCACGGCCCCATGACAACGCGGTCGCCGAAGCGTTTTTTGCTTCCTTCAAAAAAGAGGAGGCGTACCGCAGGGAGTACACCTCGGAGCAAAGCTACCGCAAAAGCGTGGCGCAATATGTCCAATTCTATAATGAGCTGCGTCCCCATCGGACCTTAAAATACAAGACCCCACAGGCATTTGAGGAGGCGTACTGGGCGAGTTTATCGTAAAACCGTGTTCAAATAACGACTTTGCGTAAAAATATTCGTTTCACATTTTGAGAGTTTTCACCTTCACTCATAAGAAGGGGATAAGAAAAAAGCCTTGACTTCTCAAGGCTTTGCGGGCATGAAGAAGCCCGCTTTTCGATAAAAATGTTCGAAAAGCGGGCTTCATTCATATGGAGGTGACACCCGGATTTGAACCGGGGAATGAGGGTTTTGCAGACCCTTGCCTTACCACTTGGCTATGTCACCGTGTCAACGAAAATCATTATACTATATACCGTCGGTCCTTGTCAAGAGTGAAATGCCCGTTGAAACGGGATTTCTTTCATTGCTTTTTGTGTTACTTCACGGTCGTCTTTGCTGCAGCCTCAGAAAAAAATGTAAAAAGGAATAGAACAAATGTTGCAATGCGTGAAAGGGTGTGATATAATAGAGCCGGAAGAACAGCGGACGCGGCGCACATACAAAAACGGACCTGCGCCGATACGGGGCGCGTGAAAGGGGCATGGCTATGGCGAAGATGACCAGAATGCAGCAGAAGATCTACGACTACATCGCCCAGGCACTGCGGGAGCAGGGGTATCCCCCCTCGGTGCGGGAGATCGGCGAGGCGGTGGGACTGAAATCGCCGTCCACGGTGCATTTCCACCTGAAGCACATGGAGGAGCTGGGCGTGCTGACCAAGGGGGCCGGCAAGGGCCGGGCCCTGACGCTGGCGCAGCCCATGCAGGGGGAAATGCCTGACGGCGCGCCGGTGCAGGAGGAGGCGGCACCGGCGGCGGACCGCATCCCCGTGGTGGGCAGCGTGGCCGCGGGCAGCCCCATATTGGCGGAGGAGTGCATTGAGGACTATCTGACCTTCGACACCGGCGGACGCGAGGGGGAGTACTTTGCCCTGCGGGTGCGGGGCGAGTCCATGCTGAACGCGGGCATCCTGCCGGACGACCTGGTGGTGGTGCACCGCCAGCCCACGGCACACAACGGCGAGATCGTGGTGGCGCTGCTGGGGGACGAGGCCACGGTGAAGCGGCTGAGCCGCCGGAACGGCGAGGTGTGGCTGCTGCCGGAGAACGAGAACTACCGGCCTATCGACGGCCGCGAGGCCACGCTGCTGGGCAAGGTCACCGCCGTGGTGCGGGAGTATAACTGAACGCAAAAAGAGACGGCACTGCCGTCTCTTTTGGGCGTCAGGGGGTGTTTTGCACGATTTCCATTACCGGAAATGGCAAAAAAACGGAAATTTTCCACAAAAAGGCTGGACAAACGGTGTGACTGTGCTATAATTTGACTATCCGCAGAGGTACCTCTGCATTTGCGTTTTAACGATCTTAAAACGATGCGTCCTGCGGAAATCTAAAACAAATGGGGTTTGAGACATGAAGAAATTGCTGGCAACCATTCTGGCGCTGGTCATGGCGCTGAGCGTCACCACGATGGCGTGGGCGGAGGGAGACTGGACAGGCTCCGGTACGGAGGCTAATCCGTATGTGATCACGACTGCGGAGCAGCTGGCCGCACTGGCGACCGCCGTGAACAACGGTGCAGACTACAGCGGGACGTATTTCAAGCTGGGCAATGATATTACCGTTGCCGACTGGACGCCCATCGGGCAGAAGAATGATAATAACAAATTTGCCGGAAGCTTCGACGGAAACGGCAGGACGGTGACCATCAATGGCATCAGCAACAGCCTTGACACCGCATTCGGAGGATACGCTGCGCTGTTTGGCGCGATCAAGGACGCCACGATCAAGAACGTAACGGTGACGGGCACTATCAACGGCGCAGACGTTGCGGGCGTTGTCGGCCAGATGAACGGTGGTACGGTGGAGAACTGTGTCAATAAGGCAACCGTCACCGGCACAAAGAAGACGGCCGGTATTGTGGTATACACGAAGAACAGCGGGAGTGCAGTTATCAAAGACTGCGTCAACTACGGTGAGATAAAGTCCACTGGCGACAGAGCGGGCGGTATTGTCAACCTGGTTCAAATCGCTACAGAGGTGCTGAATTGTAAGAACTATGGCGCAGTGACGTCGGAAGCGACCGGCACTTATGCTGCGGGCGGTATCGTTGGTTGGGTCGGTCTGGAGCAGAGCGGGGCTCAATTCAAAATCGATGGCTGCGAAAATACGGCGGCTGTGAGCGGTAAGGGCGCGGCCGGTGGCATTCTCGGCGGTGCGTCCGGGTCTGTCGGTACGGTCAGCAGCTGCATCAACAGTGGGACTGTAACACTCAGCGGGACTGCCGGAACAAGCAATGAGCACGCCAATATCGGTGGTGTCGTAGGGCAGGGCCATACGGATATGGAAGGACTGGCGGCAACGGGGAACACCAGCACCGGTGCGCTTGCCGGCAGCTATTCCCGCAGGACGATCGCGGAGGACGTGACACTGGCAGACCAGAGCTATTCGCAACTGTATATTTGCAAGGGCGCAAAGGTCGAGATCACGGCAGGAAAGATCGAAAACTATCTCACTAACTATGGTACGCTGACCATAAAGGGGGCGCAGATCGGCGAGAGCGGCGAAGGGGGAGTTAATGCGCAGTTCCAGAATTATGGTACGGCGACGCTGAATTGTGTGATGAAGGCTGGCAGCATCCATTCTCAGCAGGGAGCGGCGACTGTTTTTAACGGCGGTGAGTATCATTTTACCTGCGCCGAGGAGATGCGGAACGGGCTGCAGTTTGTGGCCGGAAAGTTTATTGATCTGCGCAGCGGCAGCGGAAACGTGCAGTGGGATGATAATACATTCCGGAGCTATGTGGCAGAAGGCGCGACGGTAGCCTACGACGAGACGGCGAAAACATGGACAGTGTCGATGCCGGTGACCGGTGTGGCGCTGAACAAGAGCACTATGGAGTTGCAGGTGGGTAAGACGGAGACGCTGACAGCAACGGTCACACCGGAGAACGCAAGCGAGCCTGGTGTAACATGGACGTCCAGCGACGCGACCGTGGCCACGGTGAATGAGAACGGTGTTGTTTCGGCGGTGGCTAAGGGTACGGCGACCATCACCGCGACTGCCGGTGGAAAGTCTGCGGCTTGCACGGTGACGGTCAAGGCGGCGTCCGGCGGGTATTACTACTATCCCGGCAGCACGACTACTACGGACACGGCGAAGGCGAGCCCCAAGACGTTTGACGCGGGCATGGGCATCTACGCCGTGACGGCGGTGCTGTCCGTGACCGGCATGGCGTGGACCGCTAAAAAGCGCGAGAACTGAGTTTCTCCCGCGGCGGTCCTACCCCGCCGACGCATGAGAATAAAGAAGAAAGACCGGCGAGAGCCGGTCTTTCTTTTTTTGGGGGTGAACTGGGGGCTGTCAGATGACGTGGTATTCCTTCAGGAGCTTTTCGATATCGGTGTTTTCGATCTTGCCCAACAGCTTCTTGACGGCCAGCTTTTCCATCAGGCCCAGCTCCATGTCGGTAGCCTTCTTGTCGTCCCGCAGCTTCACGGTGGCGTTCAGCAGGTCGCGGACGTCATAGACGCTGCCCCAGACCTCGGGCACGCCGCGGTCCACGTTCAGCAGGGTGTACACGGCCTCCATGCCGGTCCGCATGGAATACTCGGTGGTGAAGATGGTGTCGCGGGGCGTCTCGGCAAACTGACCGAGGAAGGCGAAGTTCACGCTGCCGTCGGGCACCACATTGGGCCGGTCGCCGTAGGCGCGGGGCATGAAGAACGCATCGATATAGGGCATCATCACGGGTACGGTGTTGGCGCTGTTGGACGCCAGATCCTCGATCTGATCCTCGGGCACGCCGATGTGGTACAGCCACTCCATGCAGATCTCCTTGCCGGTGCACGCCCGCATGGGCTTTTTCACATAGTCGCCGGGCTTGTCGGTGAACAGGGAGTACACCCACACCAGGCAGTGGTCCTTGGGCTGGTCGCGGAACTGGGGCTGGCGGTTGATGGTCCAGCTCATCAGCCAGGAGGAGTCCTTGACGGTGACGATGCCGCCGGTGACCACATGGCCGGTGAAGGGGTCGCGCTTGCAGATGTTCTTGATATAGGGGATGATCTTCTGGTCCAAAGTCTCCACGGTGGCGCTCATCCAGTTGGTCTGCTCGGGGTCATGGCAGAACTTGTCGGGATGGCCAAAGGCAGGGTCCTGTGCGGCGATCTTGCGCCACATATCCCAGCCGCCGCCGGGCTTCAGCTCGGTGTTGTAGGCGGCGGGCTTATCCTGACTGCCCATGGAGGAGTTCTCTACGCAGCCGCCGTTGGTGATGAACACCAGATCGTTCTCCGTCAGGTCGATGGCGCCGGGCTCGTTGTTCTCGATGACATCGATGCGCTTGGCCAGCTTGTGGGTGGGATCGGAGCAGTCGAACTCCACGTTGGTGACCTGCACGCCGTAATGGAACCGGACGTTGTGGCTCTCCAGATACTTCACCATGGGCAGGATCATGGACTCATACTGGTTGTACTTGGTGAAGCGCAGGGCGGTGAAGTCGGGCAGGCCGCCGATGTGGTGGATATAGCGCTGGATATACAGCTTCATCTCCAGCGCGCTGTGCCAGTTCTCAAAGGCGAACATGGTGCGCCAGTACAGCCAGAAGTTGGAGTTCAGCACATCGTCATCAAAGAAGTCGGTGATCTTCTTGTCCTGCAGGTCCTCGTTGGGGGTGAAGAACAGCTTCATGATCTCCATGGCGCCCTTGTCGGAGATGTCGAACTTGCCGTCGGTATGGGCGTCCTGACCGCGGTCAACGGTGGCGCGGCACAGGGAGTAGTTGGGGTCCTCCTTGTTGAGCCAGTAGTACTCGTCCAGAACGCTGACGCCCTCCGTCTCGATGGAGGGGATGGAACGGAACAGGTCCCACATGACCTCGAAATGGTTGTCCATTTCGCGGCCGCCGCGCATGACGTAGCCCAGGTTCTCGAACTTATAGCCGTCGCAGGCGCCGCCGGGGAGATTGCCCTTTTCCAGAATGTGGATGTGCTCGCCCTTCATCTGGCCGTCGCGGACCAGATAGCAGGCGGCGGTCAGGGCAGCCAGACCGCTGCCCACGATATAGGCGGATTTGTTGTCCACGCCCTCGGGCTTTTTGGGACGGGCAAAGGCTTCATAGTTACCGCTGGAATAATACATAAATAAACTCCTTTCAAGTATCCACTGTATGTTTTCCTTTGATGATGAAAGCATACATCTGAATGAATATTTGTTCAATAAGCAGAAAAACCCCGGTGATAAGTTTTTTATCACCGGGGCGGCAGGTGTTCAGTTTTTTATCATTTGGCCTCGTTTGATAAGGGCTTGTCGGTACGCAGACGCGCCAGCGCGGCGTCGACGCTGCCGTGGATGACCTGGTCCAGCTGTTCCACGATCAGGTGGGGATCGCCCTTCATGTCGGATCTGATCCAGTCCAGCATCAGGCCTACGAACATATACTTGTACAGCGTGGCGATGAAGGCCTTATCCTCCGGCCGGACGGACATTCCCCGGGCCTGCTCCTCCACCACGCCCTCCAGCAGGTCGTAGGTCAGCTTGTAGAGATAGTTCTCCACCTGCTCCCGGCTGACGGAGCGATAGACGTTCAGAATGAAGGGCTTATTCTCCTGCACGGCCTCGAAGATCTGCAAAAGGCCCTGCTGCCACGTCTCGTAGGTCTTTTTGCCCGCCAGAGCGCGGCTGGCGTCCTCCTGACAGCTCCACTCCACCAGATCATAGATGTCCTTGAAGTGATAGTAAAACGTCATGCGGTTGATGCCGCAGTCATCGGTGATGTCACTGACAGTGATCTTATGCAGGGGCTTTTCCAGCAGCAGCTTTTTCAGCGACGCCTCCAGCGCCCGCTTGGTGACTTGTGACATGGCATACGCTCCTTTTATGCGTCCAGCCGGACGGACCAGCCGCCCAGGGGGGAGAGGGGGGCCGTCTCCGTGGGGGACAGACCCTGCACCACGCCCTCGGTGGTGACAACGGATACGGACTTAAAGCAGATGGGGGCGAAGGGGGCGGTGTCCAGCAGCTGCTGCCACAGGGCCACCAGGTTCGCGTCAGCGCCATTGGATCGATAGGCCTGCAGCAGCCGGTCGGTAGTCTCATCGGACCAGCCGCCGTAGTTGAGGCTGCCCTCGGTGGACAACAGGGCCGTCAGGTCCCAGTCGGCGGTCAGGCGGCATTCACCGTAATAGAGATCAAAGTTGCCGCTTTCCAGTCGGGTGAGGAACGTGTCCCAGGGAACAGCCTCCACGGTGACGGTCAGGCGTGCGGTATTGAGGTACATGGCGATCTCCTGGGCGGCGGAGACCTTGAAGCTGCTCTCCTCGTTGACCAGAAGCGTCAGCGTCAGGGGTGTCTCATCCTCCGCCTGTTCACCAAGGGCGGCGTTCAGCAGGCGGTTATAGGCCGCGGTGTCGTAAGGCGTTTCCAGCGCGGTATCGTAGCCTGCGTAGGCGGGGGAGGCAGGCAGCTGGGCCGCCGTGCCCTGCCCCAGCAGGCAGGAGGAAACCAGCGTTTCACGGTCGATGCCGGCGCTGAGGGCCCGGCGCAGGGCCGGGTCGGACAGAGCCTCCCGCCGGGTGTTCATGCCCAGAAACTGCATGACGGGGGTGGCCGCCTCGGCATAGTCACCGGCGCCGGAGACACCGGTGCTGTTGCTGCCGGTGAGATCCAGCGTCAGCAGCTGCACCTCACGGGAAGTGAAGGCGTACAGGGCGGAGTCCTGATCCTTGCAGTGCTGCAGGCGGATGGTGGACAGCGGCAGAACGCTGCTGTCCTGCCACCAGCGGTTGTTGGCCGTCAGGTAGGCGCCCGCGTCATCCTTGGCAAACAGATAGGGGCCGCTGCCCGTGGGGGCGGTGCGGTTCTCGGTGCCTGCTTTGATGATGGGGATGTCCAGGCGGCTGGGCAGTGTGGCCAGAGGGGCGGACAGGGCGACGACCACCGCGTCCTCCCGGACGTACACGGAGGTCACGTCCCGCAGCCGGGCGGCATAGCGCTCAGAGGTGCGGGCGCGCTCCAGCGTGGCGGCCACGTCCGCCGCCGTGACGGCGGAGCCGTCAGAGAAGGCCGCATCGGCCTTGATACGGATGGTCCAGGTGCGCTGGGCGGAATCATACGTCCAGCTGTCCGCCAGGACGGCCTGGGGCCGGAACTGCTCGTCCAGGGCGAACAGCCCCTGGTACATGAGGGACTCTACGGTCTGCTGCATAGTGTCCGTGGTGCGGACGGGGTCGAGGGTGCCGCCGGCGATATAGGGCAGGGTAAAGGCGGTCAGCGGCTCTGGCTCCGGTTCCTCGTTTTCATTCTGGTAGAAGTCGGACAGCTCTCCCAGGGGATCCTCGGTGACCTCCCAGTCGGCGCAGCCGGCGGCCAGCAGCATGGTCAGCGCCAGCAGCAGGCACAGCAGTGCACGTTTCATAGCGTATCCTCCCGCAGAGCGATCAGCGCGGCCTGCTCGCCCCGGCGCAGGCCCATCTTCCGGTGGCTCCAGTACAGGTCCGGGCGGCAGGCGGTGCAGTGATCGCAGATGTCGATGCACGTAACGCCTTCGCGGCGCAGCCACAGGGCGTTGACGGCTTTCAGGTCGATGTGCCACTTGCTGCCGTTCCATGCCATGAACGGCTCCGCCGCATCGCCCAGAGCGGCCCGCAGGGCCTCCGGTACGTCGCCGTCCGTCTCGAAGCAGCACGGCCCGATGGCCGGCCCGATGGCGGCGCGGAGGTCCGCCGGGTCGCAGCCGTAATCCTCGGCCATGACGCGTACCGTCTCCGCGGCGATGCCGGCGGCGGTGCCCCGCCAGCCGGCGTGAGCTGCGCCGATGACCCGGCGCACCGGGTCGTGGAGCAGCAGTACGTTGCAGTCGGCGGAGAACACGATCAGGGGGATGCCCGGCACGTCCGTCACCAGGGCGTCGGCGCTGTCGTAGTCCTGCGGCTGCCACAGGCCCTTGCCGCAGTCCACCGCCGTGACGCGGCGCACATCGCTGCGGTGTACCTGACGGCTGAGTACCGCCCGCTGCACATCCGTGTCCAGCGCGGTGCACAGGCGGCGGAAGTTCTCCTGTACGTTGGCAAGGTCATCGCCCCGGCGGTCATCCAGATTCAGACTGTCCCAGGGGGTGGGGGAGACACCGCCCTTACGGGTGGAAAAGCCGTGGACGATGGCACCGTTTTCCAACACATCAGAGGCCAGATAGACCAGATCGTTTTTTGTGTGGATGTGGAACATAGTGTCTCCTTCCGGAGGGGAACGGGGCGTCGGGGACGCCGCCCCCTGCATAAGATGGGACGGGCGGCAGCTTCAGCCGCCGCCCGTCATTTTGCAATGCTTCGCAGAGTTCGCGTCCGCAGACGCAAATCAAGGCGAATTCATTTTCGGCAGCGTGTACGCCGCCGAAAATTCCTCTCGGCCTGCAAACGTGCGCGTGCGCGTCTCTGGCGCGCACGTCGTGCACCGCAGCAGGCCGCAGCCTATTCGAACGGCAGCCCAACGGAACGGGTGCCGTTTGAAATTACTTTAGGAATGGTATTCTTTGCAGGTGCACTTCTTCCATTTCAGCCCGCTGCCGCAAGGGCACAGGTCGTTGCGGCCGATCTTGACAACCTTGGTGGGGCGCTTCTTCACGGTGCCGTCGCCGCCCACGTTCTCGGTCATGCCGCTGGCCACGCGCTCGCGCTTGACTTCCTCGTTCTGGCGCAGGCGGACGGAGTACAGACGGCGCACCGTCTCCTCCTTCATGGCGTCGATCATCTCCTCGAACATCTCCAGGGACTCCTTCTTGTAGGCGTCCACCGGGTTAGTCTGGGCGTAGGCCCGCAGACGGATTCCCTGGCGCAGGTCCTGCATGGCGTCGATATGGTCCATCCAGTATTCGTCCACCACCCGCAGCAGCACCACGCGCTCCAGCTCACGCATGACGGGCGGTGTGATCTCCTGCTCCTTCTTCTCGTAGAAGTCGGCGGCGGCCTTGGTGAACATATCGATGAAATCGTCCTCGGTAAGGGTGGGGAGCTGGCTCTCGTCGATCTTCACGGTGTACTTGGTGAAGTACACACCCTCCAAGCCGCGGAGAAGCTCTTTGCACTGGACCATGTCCAGGTGCTCCTGGCCCATGAAGGCGCTGCGGATCTGGTGGCCGATGGCGCTCTCCATCATGCCCATGATGATGCCCTTGACGTCCATGCCGTCCAGCACCTGCTTGCGCTGGCCGTAGATGATCTCGCGCTGCTTGTTCATCACGTCGTCGTACTCCAGCACGGACTTACGGGCCTGGAAGTTGCGGCTTTCCACCGTGGTCTGGGCCTGCTCGATGGCGCGGGAGAGCATCTTGTTCTCGATGGGGGTGTCCTCGTCGATGTTCATGCGCTCCATCATACCGGTGACGCGGTCGCCGCCGAACAGGCGCATGAGGTCGTCCTCCAGGGAGATGTAGAACCGGGTCTCGCCGGGGTCGCCCTGACGGCCGGCACGGCCGCGGAGCTGGTTGTCGATACGGCGGGAGTCATGGCGCTCGGTGCCGATGATGAACAGGCCGCCGGCGGCGCGGACCTTGTCGGCCTCGCCGGCGATCTCCGCCTTGTGCTGGGCCAGCTTCTCGGCGAACAGCTTCCGGGCATCCAGGATCTCCTGGTTGCCCGTTTCGGCGTAGCCGGTGGCCTCGGCAATGAGCTCGTCGGTGAGGCCGGCCTTGCGGAGGTCGTTCTTGGCCATGTACTCGGCGTTGCCGCCCAGCATGATATCGGTACCGCGTCCGGCCATGTTGGTGGCCACGGTGACGGCGCCGAACTGGCCCGCCTGGGCCACGATCTCAGCCTCGCGCTCGTGGTTCTTGGCGTTCAGCAGGTTATGCTTGATGCCCTCGCGGGTCAGCATCTTGCCCAGCAGCTCGTTCTTCTCGATGGACACGGTGCCCACCAGCACCGGCTGGCCCTTGGCGTGGCACGCCTTTACCTGCTGGATGACGGCGCGGTACTTGCCGTTCTCGGTCTTGTACACGCTGTCCTCGTTGTCGATACGGGCGATGGGGCGGTTGGTGGGGATCTCGATGATGTCCAGCGCGTAAATGGTGGCGAATTCCTCCTCCTCCGTCAGCGCCGTACCGGTCATGCCGGACAGCTTGCGGTAGAGGCGGAAGTAATTTTGGAACGTGATGGTGGCAAGCGTCTTGCTCTCGCGCTGGACGGACAGGTGCTCCTTGGCCTCGATGGCCTGGTGCAGACCCTCGGAGTACCGGCGGCCGAACATGAGGCGGCCGGTGAACTCGTCCACGATGACCACCTCGCCGTCCTTGACCACATAGTCCACGTCGCGCTTCATGATGCCGTGGGCCTTGATGGCCTGGTTGATGTGGTGGGCGATGGTGCTGTTTTCCGGGTCGGACAGGTTGTCCAGATGGAAGAACTCCTCCGCCTTCTTCACGCCCCGGGCAGTGAGGGTGACGCTGCGGGCTTTCTCGTCTACCACATAGTCGGCGTCGATGTCGGTGGCTTCCTCCTCTTTGTCATCGCTCTCCACCACCACAAATTTCTTCAGCCGGGCGGCGAACATCTCGGCCATATCGTACAGCTGGGTGGACTTCTCGCCCATACCGGAGATGATCAGGGGGGTACGGGCCTCATCGATCAGAATGGAGTCCACCTCGTCCACGATGGCGAAAGCGTGGCCCCGCTGGACCTGCTCGTTGGCGTACAGGGCCATATTGTCACGCAGGTAGTCGAAGCCCATCTCGTTATTGGTACCGTAGGTGATGTCCGCCTGATAGGCCTTCTGGCGTTCCTCCTTCTTCATGTCGTGGATGATCAGACCCACGGTAAGGCCCATGAAGCGGTGGACCTTGCCCATCCACTCGGAGTCACGCTTGGCCAGGTAGTCGTTGACGGTGACGATGTGAACGCCCTCACCGGTCAGCGCGTTCAGATAGGCAGGCAGGGTGGCCACCAGCGTTTTGCCCTCGCCGGTCTTCATCTCGGCGATGCGGCCCTGGTGCAGCACGATGCCGCCCACCAGCTGGACGGGATAGGGGCGCATACCCAGCACGCGGTCCGCGGCCTCCCGCACGGCGGCAAAGGCCTCCGGCAGGATGTCATCCAGCGTCTCACCGTTGGCCAGACGCTCCTTGAACTCCGGGGTCTTGGCCTGAAGCTCGGCGTCGGTCAGCTGCCTGTACTCGTCCTCCAGGGCGGTGATCTTGTCCACGATGGGGTAGATGCTCTTCAGCTCCCGCTGGCTGTAGGTGCCGAAGACCTTGGTAAACAGTCCCATATATTCTGTATCCTTTCTAAGTAAAAAGATAATCGTACATAATTATACCAATAGAGTATACCACACTCTTTTGTCTAATGCAAAAAGATTTTCTGTGAACAGTTATCGGTCAGTCGTGCCGCTTTGCGGTTGTGCAGCGCGGAAAAGTGTGGTATACTGACAGTACTATCAAAGAGAAGGAGTTTTCGCCATGAAGCTGCGTTTTTACGGCGCTGACCGGTGCGTTACCGGCAGCTGTCATTGTCTGGAGGTCAACGGCAAGCATATCCTGGTGGACTGCGGCCTGCAGCAGGGCCGGGACGAGATCGACAACACCGCGCTGCCCTTTCACCCCGGCAGCATTGATGTGGTGCTGGTGACCCACGCCCATATCGACCACTCCGGCCGCATCCCCATGCTCATCAAAAACGGCTTTCAGGGTAAGATCATTACCACCCGCCTGACCGCCGATCTGCTGGACATTATGCTCCAGGACTCCGCCCATATCCAGGAGCAGGACGCGGAGTACCAGAACCGCAAGAACAAGCGCGCCGGACGTCCGGAGGTGGAGCCGATCTACACCGTGGCCGATGCCCTGCGGGTGCGGGAGTTTATCCAGACCTGCGAATACGGGCAGGACATTCCCGTGGTGGAGGGCGTGACGGCGCAGTTCATCGACGCCGGCCACCTGCTGGGCAGCGCCAGCATCAAGCTCACCTGCCATGAGGGTGATGAAACGCGCACCGTGGTGTTCTCCGGCGATATCGGCAATGTGGATCAGCCCATCATCCGCGATCCCCAGTTCTTCGACAGTGCGGACTATGTGCTCACCGAGTCCACCTACGGTGACCGCAACCACACCGAGGTGTGGAGCTATACCGGCCAGCTGGCGGAGATCATCGACGAAACGCTGGGCAAGGGCGGCAACGTGGTCATCCCCTCCTTCGCCGTGGGCCGAACCCAGGAGCTGCTGTATTTCATCCGCGAGATCAAGGACAAAAATCTGGTCACGTCCGTCAAGGACTTCCCGGTGTATGTGGACAGCCCGCTGGCCAAGAAGGCCACCACCATCTTCTGCGGCGATCTGCGGGGCTATCTGGACGAGGACGCTCTGGCGCTGGTGCAGGACGGCACCCATATGTTCAGCTTCCCCGGCCTGCACCTGACCGAGACGGTAGACGAGTCCAAGCTGCTGAACGTGGACAAGACCCCCAAGGTCATTATCTCCGCCTCAGGTATGTGCGACGCGGGCCGTATCCGCCACCATCTGAAGTATAACCTCTGGCGCGCCGACAGTGCCGTGGTGTTCGTGGGCTTCCAGTCCCCGGGCACCTTGGGCCGCAACCTGCTGGACGGGGTCGACAGCGTCAAGCTCTTCGGCGAGGATGTGGCCGTCCGGGCCAAGATCGTCAACTTCCCCGGCCTCAGCTCTCACGCCGACCATGACCATCTGGTGGACTGGATCAAGCACTTTGATCCGGCGAAGACTACCCATGTGTTCGTGGTCCACGGCGACCGCGAGGTGGCGCCTGTCTACGCCGAGACGGTAAAGGGACTGGGCTTTGCCGCCCACGCGCCCCAGTACACCGAGGAGTATGATCTGATCGCCGACAAGCAGCTTGCCCCCGGCTACCTGCCGGAGCGCAAGACCCGCGCCTACGAGGGGGCGCCCAAGGCCACGGCGGCCTACCAGAAGCTGGTCCAGCTGGGCGATATGCTCATCGGCCTCATCCGCCGCAGCAAGGGCCGGGACAACAAGACGCTGGCCGCCTTTGCCGATGCCATCGGCAAGGTCATCAGCAAGTTCGAGTTCTGAGCCGTGCCGGAGAAGAACAAGACCTACCGCGCCCGCATCGAGGGGTATACCTCCGAGGGCTTGGGCGTGGCCCGCATCGACGGGCAGGTGGTGTTCGTCCACCGGGCGCTGCGGGGCGAGGACTGTGATGTGCTCATCCTGAAGGCGCTGAAAAACGCCGCCTTCGGCAAGGCGGTGTGGGTATACGCGCCCTCGCCCCACCGGCGTGAGCCGGACTGCCCCTATTACGGGCGGTGCGGCGGCTGCGACTTCCGCCACATGGACAGGGAGGAGGAGCTGGAGGCCAAGCGCCAGCGGGTGCAGGACGCCCTGCGCCGCATCGGCGGCAGCGATGTGACAGTGGAGGGTATCCTCTCCGGTGCGCCGCTGCACTACCGCAACAAGAGCCAGTACCCCGTATCCGCCGATGGGCAGGTGGGGTTCTACAAGGCCCGCAGCCATCAGGTGATCCCGGTGGACTGCTGCCGGATACAGAAGCCCCAGGCCGACGCGGCAGCGGAGGCCCTGCGGCAGTACATCCGGGAATGCGGCGTGCCCTGCTACGATGAAAGGACCCGGCGGGGTCTGGTGCGGCACCTGTATGTCCGCACGAACAGCGCAGGACAGTCATTGGTCTGCGTGCTGGTCAACGGGAGGAAGCTGCCCCGCGAGGACACGCTGGTGTCGTTTATGCGGCAGGCCCTGCCGGACGCCATGGGTGTGGTGCTGGGCGTGAACACCCAGTCCACCGGGGCTGTACTGGGCAGTGAATACCGCACCCTGTGGGGCGCGGACGTGCTGGAGGATACCCTGTGCGGCCTGTCCTTCCGGCTGAGCGTGCCGTCCTTTTATCAGGTGAACCATGACATGGCGGAGGTGCTGTACGATACCGCTGTGGACTTCGCGGGACTGACCGGGCACGAGACGGTGCTGGACCTGTACTGCGGCGCGGGCACCATCACCCAGGTGATGGCCCGGCGGGCGGCGAGGGTCATCGGCGCGGAGATCGTGCCGGAGGCCATTGCCGACGCCAGGGAGAATGCCCGCCGCAACGGGATAGAGAATGTGGAATTCTTCTGCGGCGACGCGGCGGACGCGGCGGCGGACTTCGCCGCAAAGGGCCTGCGCCCGGACGTGCTGTGCGTGGACCCGCCCCGCAAGGGACTCAGCCCGGAGGTGATCGAAGCTGCAGCGTCGATGGCGCCGCAGCGTATCGTCTACGTCTCCTGTGATCCGGCGACCCTGGCCCGGGATGTGAAGCTGTTTGCACGGGCGGGGTATTGCGCCGTCCGCGCCGCGGCGGTGGATATGTTCCCGGGTACGGCGAATGTGGAGACGGTCGCGCGGCTGGAACGCTGTGTATAACAAAAGAAAACCCGCCCGTGGGGTCTTCCCACGGGCGAGTTTTTCGTTATAATACAAAAATTCACCGGCAAAACCGGTGGAAAACCCATTGACAATATGGAAAAAAATTGGTATAATAACTTGCTTTATATTGGGAAAGTGGCGGCATAGCCCCACTTTCATCTATGTGCAGTATACCATCTCCACCGGCAAAGCACAAGGGGTTGTGGTAAAAATGAACCAACATACCCGTGCGTGTCACGGCGGAGCGCCCCCGCGGCCGCACAGGTCAGCGGCTGCGGGAGGGAAATAAGAACAGAAAGGCGTGATCGTAGAGATGGCGAAAGACAAGTACTACGGCAAGACCCTGCGAAAGAACTTTGCCCGCCACGAGGAAGTCATGGCAATGCCCAACCTGCTGGAGATTCAGAAGAAGTCCTATCAGTGGTTCCTGGATACCGGTCTGCGTGAGGTGTTTGCCGATGTGGCCTCCATCGTGGACTATGCCGGTAATCTGGAACTGAGCTTCATTGATTACAGCATGGACGAAAAGCCCAAGTACGACGTGGAGGAGTGCAAGGCGCGCGACGCCACGTATGCCGCCCCCATGAAAGTGCTGGTGCGCCTGCACAACAAGGAGACCGGCGAGATCAAGGAGAACGAGATCTTCATGGGCGACTTCCCTCTGATGACCCACGGCGGCACCTTCGTCATCAACGGCGCCGAGCGCGTGGTGGTCAGCCAGATCGTCCGTTCCCCCGGCATCTATTACGGCAAGGAGATCGATCTGAAGACCGATCTGCCGCTGCTGACCAGCACCGTCATCCCTTACCGCGGCGCGTGGCTGGAGTACGAGACAGACACCAGCGAGGTGTTCTGGGTCCGTATCGACAAGAACCGCAAGCTGCCCATCACCTGCCTGATCCGCGCCCTGGGCCTGAAGACCGACGCGGAGATCCTGGAGCGCTTCGGCGATGACCGCCGCATCGTGGCTACCCTGGAAAAGGATACCTGCAAGACCTATGAAGAGGCCATGCTGGAGATCTACCGCAAGCTCCGCCCCGGTGAGCCCCCCACGCTGGACTCTGCCGAGACGCTGCTGCAAAACCTGTTCTTCGACCCGCGCCGCTATGACCTGAGCACCGTGGGCCGGTACAAATTCAACAAGAAGCTGACCTTCTGGACCCGCGCCAAGGGCCAGAAGCTGGCCATGCCCGTGGCCGATCCCGCCACCGGCGAGATCCTGTTCGAGGACGGCCATGTGCTCACCGCCGACGACTGCACCCTGATGGACACCGTGGGTGTGCCTGAGGTCAGCGTCACGCTGGACAGCGGCGACACCATCCGCATCTTTACCAACAAGATGTGCGATATGCGCCACTATGTGGACTTTGATCCCCGTGAGCTCTGCGGCATCAAGGAGCGCGTGCGCTTCGATGTGCTGCAGGAGCTGCTGGGCAAGTACAGCGGCGATGAGTTGGTGAAGCAGTGCCGCCTCCACGCCGACGATCTGGTGCCCAAGCACATCATCGTGGACGACATCTTCGCGTCCATCAACTACATGAACGCCCTGGCCCACGGTCTGGTGACCAAGGACGATATCGACCACCTGGGCAACCGCCGTCTGCGCTGCGTGGGTGAACTGCTGCAAAACCAGTTCCGCATCGGCTTCAGCCGCATGGAGCGCGTCATCCGTGAGCGCATGACCATCCAGGATCTGGATATCGTCACGCCCCAGAGCCTGATCAACATCCGGCCCGTCACCGCGGCCATCAAGGAGTTCTTCGGCTCCAGCCCCCTGAGCCAGTTTATGGACCAGACCAACCCCCTGGCCGAGCTGACCCACAAGCGGCGTCTGTCCGCCCTGGGCCCCGGCGGTCTGAGCCGTGAGCGCGCCAACATGGAGGTCCGCGACGTCCACTATTCCCACTACGGCCGTATGTGCCCCATCGAGACCCCTGAAGGTCCCAACATCGGCCTTATTTCCTATCTGGCCACGTATGCCCGTATCAACGAGTACGGCTTTATCGAGGCGCCCTTCCGCGCTGTGGATCACGAGACCGGCCATGTTTCCGACGACATCACCTATATGACCGCCGATGTGGAGGATCAGTATGTGGTGGGCCAGGCCGCCGAGCCGGTGGACAAGAACGGCTGCCTGACCAACGAGCGTATCACCTGCCGCCACCGCGACGAGATCGTGGAGGTCCCCCGCAGCGGCGTGGACTATATCGATGTCTCTCCCCGCATGATGGTGTCCATCGCCACGGCCATGATCCCCTTCCTGCCCAACGACGACGCCAACCGCGCCCTGATGGGCGCCAACATGCAGCGTCAGGCTGTGCCGCTGCTGAAGCCGGAGGCCCCCATCGTGGGTACCGGTATGGAGCACAAGATCTGCCTGGACTCCGAGGTGGCTGTGCTGGCCGAGGGCGACGGTGTCGTCACCAAGGTGGATGCCACCAACGTCTCCGTCAAGTATGACAGCGGCGAGACGAAGGACTATAAGCTCATCAAGTTCCTGCGCTCCAACCACGGCACCTGCATCAACCAGAAGCCTATCGTCTCTGTGGGCGAGCGTGTCCACGGCGGCGACGATCCCACCGTCCTGGCCGACGGTCCCGCCACCGATCAGGGCGAGATCGCCCTGGGCCGCAACATCCTGGTGGGCTTCATGACCTGGGAGGGCTACAACTACGAGGATGCCGTCCTGCTGAACGAGCGCCTTGTCAAGGAGGACGTCTACACCTCCATTCATATCGAGGAATACGAGATCGATGCCCGCGATACCAAGCTGGGGCCGGAGGAGATCACCCGCGACATTTCCAACGTGGGCGAGGACGCGCTGAAGGACCTGGATGAGCGCGGTATCATCCGCATCGGCGCCGAGGTCCACGCCGGCGACATCCTGGTGGGCAAGGTCACGCCCAAGGGCGAGACGGATCTGACCGCCGAGGAGCGCCTGCTGCGCGCCATTTTCGGCGAGAAGGCCCGCGAGGTCCGCGATACCTCCCTGAAGGTGCCCCACGGCGAAAGCGGCATCGTGGTGGACGCCAAGGTGTTCACCCGCGAGAACGGCGACGAGCTGAGCCCGGGCGTCAACGAGGTCGTCCGTGTCTACATCGCCCAGCGCCGCAAGATCCAGGTGGGCGACAAGATGGCCGGCCGTCACGGCAACAAGGGCGTCGTTTCCCGCGTGCTGCCCCAGGAGGATATGCCCTTCCTGCCCGATGGTACCCCGCTGGATATCGTGCTGAACCCCCTGGGCGTGCCCAGCCGTATGAATATCGGTCAGGTGCTGGAGGTCCATCTGGGCTACGCGGCCAAGACTCTGGGTTGGAAGGTGGCTACGCCCATCTTCGACGGCGCCACCGACAAGGATATCGGCGAGGCCCTGGAGCTGGCCGGCCTGGATCCCGAGGGCAAGAGCTGGCTGTACGACGGCCGTACCGGCGAGCGCTTTGACAACAAGGTCACCGTGGGCTATGTCTACTTCCTGAAGCTGCACCACCTGGTGGATGATAAGATCCACGCCCGTTCCACCGGCCCCTACTCCCTGGTCACCCAGCAGCCTCTGGGCGGCAAGGCGCAGTTCGGCGGCCAACGCTTCGGCGAGATGGAAGTCTGGGCGCTGGAGGCCTATGGCGCCAGCTACACCCTGCAGGAGATCCTGACCGTCAAGTCCGACGATGTGACCGGCCGTGTCCGCACCTACGAGTCTATCGTCAAGGGCCACAACGTGCCCACGCCCGGTGTGCCGGAGTCCTTCAAGGTGCTGGTCAAGGAGCTGCAGTCCCTGTGCCTGGATATCCAGGTGCTGGATGCCGACGGCAACCAGATCGAGCTGAAGGAGGACGAGGACGCCCTGGATACCTTCAACCTGGCCCGTATGGATGCCGACAACGAAAGACAGAACCGCTACGCCGACGAGGATGAGCTGGCGGATGCGGGCTTCGACTACGTCGCCGATGAGGAAGTGGACGCTTCCTATGACGACGAAGGCGACGAGTTTTAAGGAAAGGGAGGAGCTGAATTATGAGTTACGCAACCTTTGATGCCATCAAGATCGGCATTGCTTCTCCGGAAATGATCCGCGAGTGGTCCTACGGCGAGGTAAAGAAGCCCGAGACCATCAACTACCGTACTCTGAAGCCCGAGCGCGACGGCCTGTTCTGTGAGCGCATTTTCGGGCCGACGAAGGACTGGGAGTGCCACTGCGGTAAGTATAAGAAGATCCGCTACAAGGGCAAGATCTGCGACCGCTGCGGCGTGGAAGTCACCCGTGCCAAGGTCCGCCGCGAGCGTATGGGCCACATTGAGCTGGCTACCCCCGTCAGTCACATCTGGTACTTCAAGGGTATCCCCTCCCGCATGGGACTGCTGCTGGACATCAGCCCCCGTATCCTGGAGAAGGTGCTGTACTTCGCCGCCTATATCGTCACCGATCCCGGCGAGACGCCTCTGGCCCAGAACCAGATCCTCTCCGAGAAGGAATACCGCGATATGCGCGAGAAGTATGAGGACGACTTCCGCGCCGGCATGGGTGCCGAGGCCGTGAAGGAGCTGCTGCAGCAGATCGACCTGGACCAGCTGAGCGAGCAGCTGCACACCGAGCTGAAGACTACCTCCGGCCAGAAGAAGGCCCGCATCGTCAAGCGCCTTGAGGTGGTGGACGCCTTCCGCCTGTCCGGCAACAAGCCGGAGTGGATGGTCATCGATGTGCTGCCCGTCATCCCCCCGGAGATCCGTCCCATGGTGCAGCTGGACGGCGGCCGCTTCGCCACCAGCGACCTGAACGACCTGTACCGCCGGGTCATCAACCGCAACAACCGCCTGAAGCGCCTGATGGAGCTGAAGGCCCCCGATATCATCGTCCGCAACGAGAAGCGTATGCTTCAGGAGGCGGTGGACGCCCTGATCGACAACGGCCGCCGCGGCCGCCCTGTCACCGGCGCCAACAACCGCGCCCTCAAGTCCCTGAGCGATATGCTCAAGGGTAAGCAGGGCCGTTTCCGCCAGAACCTGCTGGGCAAGCGCGTGGACTACTCCGGCCGAAGCGTTATCGTGGTCGGTCCCGAGCTGAAGATCTACCAGTGCGGCGTGCCCAAGGAGATGGCTGTGGAGCTGTTCCGCCCCTTCATTATGAAGAAGCTGGTGGAAGATGGCAGCGCCAACAACATCAAGTCCGCCAAGAAGATGGTGGACAAGGGCCGCACCGAGGTGTGGGACGCGCTGGACGAGATCATCAAGGATCACCCCGTCATGCTGAACCGTGCGCCTACGCTGCACCGCCTGGGCATTCAGGCCTTTGAGCCGGTGCTGGTGGAGGGCCGCGCCCTGAAGCTGCATCCCCTGAACTGCACGGCCTTCAACGCCGACTTCGACGGCGACCAGATGGCTATCCACGTTCCTCTGTCCGCCGAAGCACAGGCCGAGGCGCGTCTGCTGATGCTGTCCGCCAACAACCTGCTGCGTCCCCAGGACGGCGGCCCCGTCACCGTGCCTACGCAGGATATGGTGCTGGGCTCCTACTACTTGACCTTCGAGCGCTTCGAAAACGGCTGCTGCCAGATGACCAACGACGAGTACTGGCCCGAGGGCGTGGACTTCGCCCTGGCCGGCAAGACCTACGATGAGCTTACCGAAGAGGAGAAAGCCTCCGTCCATATGAACATCTACCGCGATGAGGACGAGGCGCTGATGGCCTACAACGAGCACATCATCGGTATCCACCAGCCCATCTGGGTCCGCGTGACCAAGGAGCTGAACGGTGTGAAGGTCAGTCATGTGGTCCGCGCCACCGCCGGCCGCATCATCTTCAACCGCAACATCCCCCAGGACCTGGGTTTTGTCAAGCGCTTCAACGAGGACGGTACACCCTCCGACAAGTTCTTTGACTACGAGATCACCGAGACCTGCGGCAAGAAGCTGCTGGGCAAGATCGTCGACAAGACCATCAAGCAGTATGGCTTCACCATCGCTGCCGAGGTGCTGGACAACATCAAGGCCACCGGCTACAAGTACTCTACCCGCGGCTCCATCACCATCTCCATCGCGGATATGACGGTGCCCAAGGCCAAGTACGAGCTGATCGACGAGACCGAAAAGCGCGTGGTGGAGATCGAGGATCAGTACAACATGGGCTTCATCACCGACGAGGAGCGCTACAAGCTGGTGGTCCGCGAGTGGGAAAAGACCACCGCCGACGTTACTGACGCCCTGACCGCCAACATGAACAAGTACAACCCCATCTTCATGATGGCGGACTCCGGCGCCCGTGGTTCCATGAAGCAGATCCGTCAGCTGACCGGTATGCGCGGCCTGATGGCCAACACCGCTGGTAAGACCATCGAGATCCCCATCAAGGCCAACTTCCGTGAGGGCCTGTCCGTGCTGGAGTACTTCACCTCCAGCCGAGGCGCCCGTAAGGGCCTGGCCGATACGGCCCTCCGTACCGCCGACTCCGGCTATCTGACCCGCCGCATGGTGGATGTCTGCCAGGATGTCATCATCCGCGAGGCCGACTGCGGTGTGGAAAAGGGCATCGTGGTGTCTGAGATCAGCGAGAGCGGTCAGGTCATCGAGAAGTTCTCCGAGCGCATCAAGGGCCGCTTCCCGGTCCGCGATATCCTCAAGCCCGGCACCGACGAGGTACTCATCTCCAAGGATCACATGATGACCGAGGACGATGCCGCGCTGATGGAGTCCTTCGATATCCACTCCGCCGAGATCCGCACCGTGCTTACCTGCCGTGCCCACAGCGGTATCTGCGCCAAGTGCTACGGCATGAACCTGGCCACCAGCAAGCCCGTCGGCCCCGGCGAGGCGGTCGGCATCATTGCCGCCCAGTCCATCGGCGAGCCCGGTACCCAGCTGACCATGCGTACCTTCCACACCGGCGGCGTGGCCGGCGGCGACATCACCCAGGGTCTTCCCCGAGTGGAGGAGCTGTTCGAGGCCCGCAAGCCCAAGAAGATGGCCACCATCGCCGAGATCGGCGGCAAGGTCCGCTTCGAGGAGGCTACCAAGGGCAGCCTGCTGAATATCATCATCACCGCCGATGACGGCGATACCCGCACCTACGCGGTGCCCCACACCGGCCTGCTGGTGCAGGACGGCGAGGTCATCGAGAAGGGCCGTCAGCTGCAGGACGGCGCACTGAACCCCCACGATGTGCTGCGTATCCGCGGCGCCTCCGCGGTCCACAACTACCTGATCCAGGAGGTCCTGAAGGTCTACCGTCAGCAGGGCGTGGATATCAACGATAAGCACATCGAGGTCATCGTGCGCCAGATGATGCGTAAGGTCCGCGTGGAGGATGCCAACGACGCCGAGGGGCTGCTCTCCGGCGCTATGGCCGACGTGATGGAGGTGGAGGACGCCAACGCAGCGGTCCGCGCCCGTATCGCCGCCGGCGAGAAGCGTGAGGACGGCGAGGAGCTGCAGGAGGCCACCTACACCCAGCTGCTGATGGGTATCACCAAGGCCTCTCTGGCCACCGACTCCTTCCTGTCCGCCGCCTCGTTCCAGGAGACCACCAAGGTCCTGACCGAGGCCGCCATCAAGGGCAAGGTGGATCACCTGGTCGGCCTGAAGGAGAACGTCATCATCGGCAAGCTCATTCCCGCCGGCGCCGGCCTGACCGCCTATCGCCAGCTAGCGGAGGAGATGGTCCCCGAGACCGAGGCCGAGAAGAAGGACGAGGCCGAGGCCATGCACACGGAGGTCCCCGCACCTGTGGAGGCGCCGGCGGACATGGACGAGGCGGAGCTCCCTGAGAGCGACGGTCCCGAGACGGACACCGGCGACGCGCTGTAAGCCGAAACCGAACATCCGAAAGAGGAGGCCCTCCGGCCTCCTCTTTTCATCGGACGCCGGAAGCGCATCCGGGGCGGCTTTTCGTGATATCTTCTGAAATTATCCACGGAATTTCAGTGGAATTCACAAACTTTCCCGCGAAACACACTTGACGCTTCCGCGCAGCTATGCTATAATTTCAAATTGCGCGGGAATTGCCCGCGGGATTTGTTATGCGACGACAGGAGGAGAGCGCCTGTGCCCGGAGAACTGACCGCCAAGGGAAAAGTCGTAGGCTTGAAGCAGACCCGCCGTGCCATTGCCCAGGGTGCTGCCGCCCACGTCTATCTGGCCTGTGACGCCGATCCCCGGCTCACCGATCCCCTGCGCGCCCTGTGCGCGGAAAAGGCCATCCCCTGTGACAGCAGCATGACGCTGCGGCAGCTGGGTATTGCCTGCGGTATCGCCGTGCCTGCCGCCGCTGTGGCCGTCCTGAACGGCTGAATAACGTTCCATCCGGAATAGATACCCTCTGTTCCGTGGAAAAATAAAGGGACATACGTCCCACAAATCTTACGAAAGGAGAAACCAAATGCCTACTTTTAACCAGCTGGTCAAGCAGGGCCGGAAGAAGAGCACCTACAAGTCCAATTCTCCCGCTATGCAGAAGGGCCTGAATACGCTGAAGAACAAGGAGACCGACCTGAGCTCTCCCCAGAAGCGTGGCGTCTGCACCGCCGTCAGAACTGCGACCCCCAAGAAGCCCAACTCCGCGCTCCGTAAGATCGCCCGTGTGCGTCTGACCAACGGCTACGAAGTCACCGCCTACATCCCCGGCGTGGGTCACTCCCTGCAGGAGCACTCCGTCGTGATGATCCGCGGCGGCCGTGTCAAGGACCTGCCCGGCGTCCGTTACCACATCATCCGTGGTACGCTGGATACCCAGGGTGTGTCCGGCCGTATGCAGGCCCGTTCCAAGTACGGCGCAAAGCGCCCCAAGAGCAAGTAAAACTTGCAGCATGAGCTTTGCCGAAAAGGTTTCTTATATACCATATATAAAAATACCTCTTTGGCAGGCCGTACAACAGCCTTCGCGAGCTGTTGAGTACCTGTGAAATCATATTTTTATGAAGGAGGGAAGCATAGTGCCCAGAAGAGGTAATGTTCCCAAGAGAGAGATCTTGCCCGATCCTATGTACAACTCCGTGCTGGTGACCAAGCTGGTCAACAGCATCATGTTGGACGGTAAAAAGGGCGTCGCCCAGAAGGTCGTTTACGGTGCCTTTGACATCATCAAGGACAAGACCGAGAAGGATCCTCTGGAAGTGTTCACCCAGGCGATGGAAAACATCATGCCCAGCCTGGAAGTCAAGGCCCGCCGTGTGGGCGGTGCCACCTATCAGGTCCCCATGGAGGTTCGTCCTGCCCGTCGTCAGACCCTGGGTCTGCGCTGGCTGACCAACTACTCCCGCGCCCGCGGTGAGCGCACCATGGCCGAGCGCCTGGCCGGCGAGATCATGGACGCCGCCAACAACACCGGCTCTGCCGTGAAGAAGCGCGAGGACACCCACAAGATGGCGGAGTCCAACAAGGCTTTCGCCCACTTCCGCTGGTAATCATACCAACGACACAAAAAGGAGAACGGTATGCCGAGAAAGGTTACACTGGAAAACACAAGAAATATCGGCATCATGGCACACATCGATGCAGGCAAGACCACGACCACAGAGCGTATTCTGTACTACACGGGCGTGAACTACAAGCTGGGTGAGACGCACGAGGGTACCGCTACCATGGACTGGATGGAGCAGGAGCAGGAGCGTGGTATCACCATCACCTCCGCCGCGACCACCTGCTACTGGAAGGGCTCCAAGGATCAGTTCCCCCAGACGCGTATCAACATCATTGACACCCCGGGCCACGTGGACTTCACTGTTGAGGTGGAACGTTCTCTGCGTGTGCTGGACGGGTCTGTCACCGTCATGTGTGCCAAGGGCGGTGTGGAACCCCAGTCCGAGACTGTGTGGCGTCAGGCCGATCACTACCATGTCCCCCGGATGATCTACGTCAACAAGATGGACATCACCGGCGCGGATTTCTATCACGTGCTGGACATGGTGCATGACCGGCTGAAGGCCAACGCCGTCCCCATCCAGCTGCCCATCGGGAAGGAGGATACCTTCAAGGGTATCATCGACCTGGTGGAGATGGATGCCGATATCTATTACGATCAGTTGGGCAAGGATATGCGCGTGGAGCCTATCCCCGAGGATATGGTCGACCTTGCCAACGAGTACCGCGAGAAGCTGCTGGATGCGGTCTCCATGTTCGATGATGAGATCATGGAGCTGTATCTGGAGGGGAAGGAGATCCCCACCGCCAAGATCCGCGCCGCCATCCGCCAGGCCACCTGTGCTGTGGAGATGGTGCCCGTGACCTGCGGTTCCAGCTATCGCAACAAGGGCGTACAGAAGCTGCTGGACGCCATCGTGGACTATATGCCCGCCCCCACCGACGTGCCGGCCATCAAGGGTGTCAACCCCAAGACCGACGAGGAAGAGGAGCGCAAGTCCTCCGATGACGAGCCGTTTGCAGCCTTGGCGTTCAAGATCATGACCGACCCCTATGTGGGCCGCCTGAGCTTCTTCCGTGTCTATTCCGGCACGCTGACCACCGGTTCCTCGGTCCTCAATGCCACCAAGGGCAAGCGCGAGCGTATGGGCCGCATCCTCCAGATGCACGCCAACCACCGCGAGGATATCGAGTCCGTCTACTCCGGTGATATTGCCGCCGTGGTGGGCCTGAAGAATACCACCACCGGCGACACCCTGTGTGATGAGAAGCATCCCATCATCCTGGAGTCCATGGAGTTCCCGGAGCCTGTGATCCGCGTGGCCATCGAGCCGAAGACCAAGGCCGGTCAGGAGAAGATGAGCGTCGCTTTGGCCAAGCTGGCCGAGGAGGACCCCACCTTCCGCACCTATACCGATGAGGAGACGGGCCAGACCATTATCGCCGGTATGGGCGAGCTGCACCTGGAGATCATCGTGGACCGCCTGCTGCGCGAGTTCAAGGTGGAGGCCAATGTGGGCGCGCCTCAGGTGGCGTACAAGGAGACCATCCGCAAGGCTGTGGATCAGGATACCAAGTATGCCCGCCAGTCCGGCGGTAAGGGCCAGTACGGTCATGTGAAGATCCACGTGGAGCCCAACGAGTCCGGTAAGGGCTACGAGTTTGTCAATGCCGTGGTGGGCGGCGCCATCCCCAAGGAGTATATCCCCGCTATCGATGCCGGTATCCAGGGCGCCATGCTCTCCGGTACCGTGGCTGGCTATCCCGTGGTGGATGTCAAGGTCACCCTGTTCGACGGTTCCTATCACGAGGTGGACTCCTCCGAGATGGCGTTCAAGATCGCCGGTTCCATGGCCTTCAAAGAGGCTATGCGTAAGGCGGATCCCACGCTGCTGGAGCCCATTATGAAGGTCTGTGTCATCGTCCCCGACGAGTACATGGGCGATGTGATCGGCGACCTGAATGCCCGGCGCGGACAGATCCAGGGCTATGAGATGCGTTCCGGCGCACAGCAGATCGACGCGTTCGTGCCGCTGGCCGAGATGTTCGGCTATGCCACCGACCTGCGTTCCCGCACCCAGGGCCGTGGTCAGTACACCATGGAGCCCAGCCACTATATCGAGCTGCCCAAGGGCCTGCAGGAGAAGCTGATCGCCAAGCGCACCGGCCGGGAAAATTTCTAAAACCGTATTTTACGATTGATTTTCCCACCAAAATACTGTAAAATGGCAGTGTTAGAATGTAACGCTGCCCCACACACGATACAAAAATGTTAAGGAGGATCATTTCAAATGGCTAAGCAGAAATTTGAGAGAACTAAGCCCCACGTTAACATCGGCACCATCGGTCACATCGACCATGGTAAGACCACCCTGACCGCCGCTATCACCAAGTATCTGGCTCTGCAGGGCGGTGCTGAGTACACCGATTACGCTTCCATCGATAAGGCTCCCGAAGAGCGTGAGCGTGGTATCACCATCAACACCGCCCACGTCGAGTACGAGACCGCCAAGCGTCACTATGCGCACGTCGACTGCCCGGGCCACGCCGACTATATCAAGAACATGATCACCGGTGCTGCCCAGATGGACGGCGCTATTCTGGTCATCGCTGCCTCCGACGGCCCCATGGCTCAGACTCGTGAGCACCTGCTGCTGGCCCGTCAGGTGAACGTGCCCTCCGTGCTGGTCTTCCTGAATAAGTGCGACCAGGTCGACGATGAGGAGCTGCTGGAGCTGGTCGAGATGGAAGTTCGCGAGCTGCTGGACTTCTACGGCTTCCCTGGCGACGAGACCCCCATCATCCGCGGCAGCGCTCTGAACGCTCTGGTTTCCGAGTCCACCGATCCCAACGCTCCCGAGTATGCCTGCATCAAGGAGCTGATGGATGCTGTTGACAGCTGGATCCCCACTCCCGACCGCAAGGAGGATATGCCCTTCCTGATGCCCGTCGAGGACGTGTTCACCATCTCCGGCCGTGGTACCGTGGCTACCGGCCGTGTGGAGCGTGGTAAGCTGAACCTGAACGAGAAGGTCGAGATCGTCGGTCTGTCCGATGAGAAGCGCGAGACCACCGTTACCGGTATCGAGATGTTCCACAAGCTGCTGGACTACGCTGAGGCCGGCGATAACATCGGCGCTCTGCTGCGTGGTGTTGCCAAGACCGAGATCGAGCGCGGCCAGGTCCTGTCCAAGCCCGGTTCCATTCACCCCCACACCAAGTTCGTTGGCCAGGTCTACGTTCTGACCAAGGACGAGGGCGGCCGTCACACCCCCTTCTTCAATAACTATCGTCCCCAGTTCTACTTCCGTACCACCGACGTGACCGGCGTCATCACCCTGCCCGAGGGCACCGAGATGTGCATGCCCGGC
>QRFC01000776.1_pt1 | contig 28736 bp, 25 predicted proteins | sample 1861061 | NCBI WGS metagenome assembly QRFC01 (sample SAMN09711282, study PRJNA482702) | Human gut metagenome, whole genome shotgun sequencing project.
TACCGATAACGGGAAACTGTATGTGGGAAGCGCCACCGGAAGGAACGGCATATACCAGCGTTGGCAAGACTACATCAGCAATGGTCACGGAAACGATACGGGGCTGATTGCCATTGTGAAACAGCACGGGTTGGAGTACGTGCAGACGCATTTCCGCTACACGCTTCTGGAACATTACGACTTCACCGTGCCTAAAGACGTCGTGCTCGCCAGGGAATCCTATTGGAAGGAGGCTCTGGATACGCGCAAGCATGGGTATAACGGTAACTAACACTAGGTGATTCGCATTCGATTGAGCAATTAACAACTCGAAGGTGGGGATCAACAAAATTTCATAGCTGCTCCCTACTATTCCGCATCATCTAGATTACTTAGGGAACTAGATTCTGCACATAAGATGTTCCTCCAAGAGAAGCTTATGGATGAGATAATGCCCATGGTCCTCATTGGCCAACGTGTCACCATATATGGATAGTCTTTCAACGATTTAAAACAGACTCCTTAAAGTCACAGAACATAATTAGAGAATCCTATTGACCAAAGAGTTTTCATAAATAGTCAATAATATTTTGACGTTCTTCTTCGCATAGTGACGCCATCGCTTCATATGCCAACCAACATGCAACATCGGCCTTATTCTCAGGACTTTTTACAAAACGCGACAGCATATTGAATAGTTCCTGCCGAATTTCATCAGGCAATTCATCACCGAAGTGTATAAGGAATTTCAAAGGCCACCTTTTGTCCTGAAGCGCCTCAGCATTGGACAACATAATCTTCACGAATGAATCCCAATCGACTAATTCCGGATGAGCATATCCGCAGAAGAGGAATACGCTGAGCATGCGATCCACACCATGAACAGCAATGCCTCCAAGCTGCTCATAACGTTCGATTGTTTCAGCACAATATGCAGAAAAACAACGGGAAACTCTTCGAATCTCATCCTCGGAAAGCTTTTGCGCATCATCAACGCCCTTGATCACATCAACTTGGCCACTCTTCACCTTTAAATGCCATTGCACTTCCGATTCCGCACCATGAGAGTCCTGCTTATATTCGTACCATTGCTGCAGAGAGCCTTCATCGCCTCGTTGCAGCAACGTTGTCAGATTGTCATCACTCCAGAAGGAATTCGGAAACAGAATCGTCAGATTCTGCGCTTCAGAGGCGCAAATTTCTCCTATACCTGGCAGCTCCAAGAACCACTGCTCAATCTCTTCCTGTACATCTCGACTTGCAGCCATATAACAAGCCCTAAGCGTCCCGAACAATTCAATTGGAATATTGAACGTTGCAGAAACTCTCCGAGCATATTCCCGCATAGATGCCATCGTCGTCAAGCACCAACGGCAAACTTCATCAGCCTTATCTGCAGAAAGATAGTCGCCTATGCACTGGAACAACGTCAGATCATTCAACGCCGTCGAATGCGTGGACTCATCCAACGATATAGTTTCGGCATATTCAATAATCCCAGAGTCCGAAGTCCTCTGAATGGCGGGCCGAAGCGCTTTCCGATAATCGTCTCTGGAAGAACACCGCCGAAACATTTCAAGCACATTGACGATATCTGATTTCTCTTCATTACCGTCCTCAATCTGGGCATACGCATTTTCTGCCTGCAAACAGCAATATCTTCTCCACGCATCTCTGTCTCCAAGAAATGCCGTTTGAAGAATAAGGGAGATAAAACGTCGTCTCAACGAATGGGTTTTCTCTGCTTCCCCAACGCTATGAAGCCACCGATTCGACACTGCGTTACCCGCAATGTTACGCTCTCCCAATTCAAGCCACCAGAAAACCGGATTGTCTGACGACCGGATCATTTCAGCTATATCAACTCGCCTTCCCGATAACTTAGTGTTTCCCCAAATCCAATCGTATTGCCACAGCAACCTCATTGCCGCGCCACAAATTCCATTAGCAGTGAGGTCGTCTGGATTCTGCAAACAAAGACTCACTGCGCTCAAACCAGCAGAAAGAGCTTCATCCTTACGGCCGAGTTCAAACATCGCCCACGATTCATGAACCAGCAGCCATGCTTTGTCCACAGGATAGAGCTCATAAGACATAGCAGCTTCAATATGCCGGAGACCGGCATTCCATTCATTCTTATTTATGTCGAAAGCAAATTGCATAACCGCCGACGCAGCTTGTTCTTCAGGCGATTCCGCGGCCGAGAAAAGCTCCTCCAAGCGCCCACCATGCCCATCAAGATAATCATAAAAGGCCGCGGCCGCCTTCCAGCACCAATCAGATGAAGCCCATGCCTCATCCTTCCTCTTCCCCTTCTGCATGGCCGCGTCAGCCATAAAACCGCTTCCCGCCGCCCAGTACCGCTCTATGCCATACTCATTCCCATATAACAGTGACGCCAAGGCCTCATGACCTTTTAAGTAATCTACATGTTTATTTGCATGTGGAGCAATCGCACGAGGAGCGAGCATTGCGAATCGAATGCGACCCTGTTTTTTAATGCTTCTCAGGCCATCCCACACAGTTCCGTTGAAGATGGATTTCCCATATGTGCTGCATGCGAACTCGGAGAGCTCCTCCTCATCCGTCTTTTTCAGCACATGGTCCTTGCACACAAGAATTCTGGGCATCTGGCAAGAGTGATCGATCCGCGAAGATTCGATCTTGGACCAATACATCGTCCCCTCATCAGAAATCAAAACAACAATATGGGCAATTCTCCCATTAGTCCATGAAACTTCATGATTGGCGTCAAACACGAACCACCAACCGACCAAATTGCCTTGCTCATCTTTTTTGGGATACCTAAAATAGCTTGCGCCCTTTTTTACTTGCACGCCAAGGACTGCGAATGAGGGCACTCCTTCAGCGTTCACCGGCATCACCCATAAATCAGTGCCAAAATCAAGGTCCTTGGACATCACGCACCATTGGAAAGTATCAGAGAAAAAGGCCCTTACCTGGCTCTCGCCGCCTTCTCCCCTCCGAGATTCAGCTGGAATCTTAACTCCAAGAGTTCCAGACATTGTTACCCCCTCATAGACAACTTCGATGTACGCTCCACTGGTTCTGTTTTAGATTTCACAAAACTGAGATTCGCTTTATGCCTATAGTGCATCTTGTTTTTCCAAAACTAGCAGTTGCACAAACCCAGACTTCACCAGATACATACCATTGCGAAACGCAACAACAATTTCAATTCGAATTACCTATCAGCCTATTCAATCCCACAATAGCAAGAGCATTAAATCAACTTGCCCACGTACAACATCGTTTCAAAATAACCTACGGTGTTGTTGCATATAGCACGGAAATCAATTCAAAGGGATCACTATGGCGACAACCGAGTTCAACGAGAAAGTGCACGATGCGGTGCTGTCCGCTCTAAAAAGGACCAATCGCATTCCATATCTGTTTGTCGGTTCAGGAATTTCTCGGCGTTACATAGGGACAGAAAATTGGAATGACTTACTTGAGTGGGTGTGTAACATCGTCGGAACACCGATGCGTAAATACGCCATATACAAGCAAATGATTCAAGCAGCAGGCTACGACAATGAATTAGGCCCTAACCCCGCGATCGCCAGCCGCATGGAAATAGATTTTCTCAACGCGTTAGAAAATAACTCCCTTACAGAATGGACAGAAAAGCGTAGCTCCGATATTTACGACAATGTTCCAGCAATGAAATTGTTCATAGCCGACCATTTGCGCAATGATTTCAGCACTAGGCTGATGACCGACGAACTCAAACTTCTGAAGAAAGCCACAAGAAGCATCGCAGGAATAATCACGACCAATTACGACACTCTCATGGAGGAATTATTCAACGGATACAAAGTCTATGAGGAACAAGATGACTTACTTTTCACACAATTTGCAGGAATCGGCGAAATATACAAAATACACGGGTCAATCAATCACCCTGAATCCATGGTTCTCGACGCAAAAGACTATGAACAGTTCAATGAAAAAGCCAAATACCTCATCGCCAAAATATTAACCATCTTTGGAGAATATCCTGTAATCTTTCTTGGATATTCAATAAGCGATCCCGATGTACGAAAAATCGTCAGAGCAATTGCAGATTGTGCTGGCCCTGAAAGAATCAGCGAAATGGAAAATAGATTCATTTTCGTGGATTACTCGCAAGATAAATTCGCCATCATGCCTTCCTCAATTGATGTCGGAAAATCTGTATCTATGACCACTATAAAGACAAATGATTTTTCTCCAATCTATTCAGCAATAGCAGAAGTGAAGCAACGCTATACACCACGTGTAATCAGTCAGTTTAGAAGACAAGTCTTTGTCGGTACGAGCACATCCGAAAAAGCAGAAAAGATGCTTCCCATCGCTTGGTCTGAATTGGATTCACTTCCACAAGATACGCCGGTAATTGTAGGACTCGACCAGCGTGACTACGGGAAGCCAATCCGCTATGAGGAATTATATGAGGATCTACTTTTTGACAACAAGGGATTTAAATCAGACCTCATCATTGGCGCGTACATGGATAATCTTTTGAAGAAGAATCCTTCAGGATTACCAATGTATAAATATCTGCTTTTAGCTAAAATCCCTGTTACCGGAGAAAAGATCCGTCAGAACATCAAAGAATATTGCTGCTATGACGCATACTTATCGCCAAGCAATAAAAAAGACCAGCCTCGTTACAGAAAGAGGCTTAAAGAAAAAAGCGTAGATGGACTTATCTCAACATTCGGTAAGAAAACCGCATTTAAACATCTGACTTGTCTTTATGAAGACGAAATAGACCCAGATTGTCTATATAAATATCTTCGAGAAGTCGCTTGTTCTGATGTGCCAGAGGATCGCAGAAACAAACTCGAATCAATGCTCGAGGATTCAGAGATGAGAAGATGTATCCGCATATACGATTATCTCACATATGGGAAGCAATATTTAAATAAAAACAGCGCCTCCACAGTCGCCGCCAATAGTGCTTCTCTCTCAGGTCAAGAGGAACACCTGGCAACTCAGTGAAGGCGCCTCGCCAACGGACCCAAACACACAGCCGACAGCTTCTCGACGTTGTAAGTCCACTTGAGATAGTACATCAAAAAACATGACTACACGACGCACTAGCCAAAATAAGATATAGCAAAGTTGTCGATAAGGCTCGAGAGACTAACTTGAATTATCTGTCGACCGACGCGCTCAAGCGTGATGAGAACTACAGATGACCATTGATAAACAGAAATCCGTGCAACTGACACAAAGTGGTCGCACGGATTTCTGGTATGAGAGCTGGCACAGGGCCGCTGAAAGGCGGGTGACCGGAATGTCCACCACCGGAACACCCGCTATATGAACAGGGCTTCGGGTATGAGCCTCGGAAAACACGCCCTTCGTCAGTTCTTCTGATTCGGTACGAGCATGATCTCGCCGTCGGCGATGCCCTTGAGATGCTGCCCGTAGGGGCTCTTGCCGTAGCGTTCCGCGGACTCCATGAGCTGCTCGCGGGTGATCCAACCGTTCTCGTAGGCGATCTCCTCCACGATCGCGATGGGCAGGCCCTGTGCGCGCTGCACGGTGCGCACGAACTCCCCCGCCTCGAACAGAGAGTCCATCGTGCCCGTGTCCAGCCACGCATAGCCTCGGCCCAGCGTGCGCACGTTCAGCATGCCCGCGTCCAGGTACATGCGGTTCAGGTCTGTGATCTCCAGCTCACCTCGCGCCGAGGGCCTGACCCGCTTGGCGTACTCGACCACGTGCTCGTCGTAGAAGTACAGGCCGGTCACCGCGTAGTGTGACTTCGGATGCGCCGGCTTCTCCTCGATGGACACGGCCTTCTTGTCCTCGTCGAACTCGACCACGCCATAACGCTCCGGATCGTCCACGTAATAGCCGAACACGCTCGCACCTTCACCGGACTCGGCCTTCGCCACGGCCTTGCGCAAGGTCGCGCCCAGGCCGTTGCCGTAGAAGATGTTATCGCCCAGCACCAGTGCGCAAGGCTCGCCTGCAATAAACTCCTCGCCCAGGAGGAACGCCTGCGCGAGCCCGTCCGGGGACGGCTGAACCTTGTACGAGAAGCGCACGCCATAATGCGATCCGTCGCCTAGGAGCCGTTCGAAGTTCGGCAGATCCTTCGGCGTGCTGATAATCAGGATGTCGCGGATCCCAGCCATCATCAGCACGCTGAGCGGATAGTAGATCATCGGTTTGTCGTACACCGGCAGCAGCTGCTTCGACGTGACCGTGGTCAACGGGTACAGTCTCGTGCCCGAACCGCCAGCAAGAATAATGCCCTTCATTATGAAAGATTCCCTTCTCTGCGGTTTATAAAAACCTAATTACACAAGTCTCGGGCGGTTTCGCTGAGGAAACCGCCCGAGACAAATCTGTTACTTCTTGAGTTCCTTGGTGACGTATGCCTTCAGAGACCCCTCCCAGTCCGGCACGTCCAGGCCCGTGGCCTCGATCTTGGCCAGATCCAGCGCGGAATACGTCGGACGCGGGCTCACCGGCGCCTTCGCGTTCGCGAAATACTCCGCGGTCGAGATCGGCTTGATCTTCCCACCGTTGCCGTTCGTCAGATCGAATACCGTGCGCGCGATGTCCGCCCAACTCTTCACAGCCCCGGAACCGGTCAGATTGTACGTGCCGTACGCCGCGCCGCCATCGAGCAGGTGGAAGATGGCATCGGCCATGTCCTTGGTGAACGTGAGGCGGCCGTACTGGTCGTCCACCACCGTCACCTCCGGCAATTCGCCCTTCGCGACCCTGTCGGACAAGCCCATCATGGTCTTGACGAAGTTACGTCCCTCGCCGATCACCCAGCTCGAACGCAGGATATAATGACGCGGGCAATTCGCGACCGCGATGTCCCCGGCGGCCTTCGACTGGCCGTACACGTCCAACGGCGCGAACGCCTCCTCCTCGTCATGCAATTCGGCGGTCCCGTCGAACACGTAATCGCTCGACACGTGCACCAGGGTGATGTTGTGCTCCGCGCACACGCGCGCCAGCAGGGCTGGCCCCTGCGCGTTCGCCTTCCACGCCAGCACGCGCCCCTCCGGGGTCTCGGCCCTGTCCACGGCCGTATAGGCGCCCGCATTAATAATCGTGCCGTACAGGCTCCAATCGTACTGCTCGTATGCGGCCGGATCGGAGAAATCGAATGTGTCGATATCCACATATTCGAACCCCTTCAGATGATGTGCCTCGGCATAGGCGCGAATGGCATGACCTAGCGGGCTGTCGCAGCCGGTCACCAACGTGCGACGAGGCGCCATCGGCTTCGCATCTTTGAGCATCGGATGATGCAGGTCCGCCTCCGAACGCTCGGATTCCTCCAACGGAATCGGCCACTGGATGTTAAGCTCCGGGTCCGCGAGGTTCACGAACGTGTAGGTTTTCTTCTGCTCCAAACTCCAATGCGCGTTCACCAGATACGTGTACGCGGTGCCGTCCTCCAACGCCTGAAACGAATTGCCCACACCACGCGGCACATAAATCGCCTTCGACGGGTCCAACCGGGTCGTATACACCTGACCGAAGCTCCCGCCCGGACGCAGATCCACCCACGCGCCGAAGATCTCACCGGTCGCGATGCTGATGTACTTGTCCCACGGCTCCGCATGGATGCCACGTGTGACGCCGCGCTTCTCGTTGAAGCTAATGTTGTTCTGCACCGGACCGAAATCCGGCAGTCCTAGCGCAGTCATCTTCGCCCGCTGCCAGTTCTCCTTGAACCAACCGCGACTGTCGCCATGCACCGGCAGATCGAACACCAGCAAACCCGGAATATTAGTCCGAGTAACCTTCAAATCCTTCTCGAAATCCATCGACGACGCCCCTTCACTGTCCCTGTCGCTTGTATTTGGCTTCGGTGGCGCCCTTCACGGACTCCCACCAGTCGCGGTTGTCCGTGTACCACTTGATCGTCTTCTCCAGACCGGACTGGAAATCCGTATGCGTCGGCTTCCAGCCGAGTTCGGTCCGCAGCTTGGTGGAGTCGATCGCATAACGGCGGTCGTGGCCGGGACGATCCCTCACACGGTCGAAATCGTCCGGATCCTTGCCCATCACGGTCAGGATGTCGCGCAGCACGGTGATGTTGTTGCGTTCCCCGTCCGCGCCGATCAGGTACGTCTCACCCAGACGGCCCTTCGTCAGAATCGTCCACACCGCACTGCTGTGGTCCTCCGTGTGGATCCAGTCGCGCACGTTCAACCCGTCGCCGTACAGCTTGGGACGGATGCCCTCCAGGATGTTCGTGATCTGACGTGGAATGAACTTCTCCACATGCTGGTACGGGCCGTAGTTGTTGGAGCAGTTCGAAATCGTCATGCGCACGCCGAACGTGCGATGCCAGGCACGCACCAGCAGGTCGGACGAGGCCTTCGTCGAAGAATACGGGCTCGACGGACGGTACGGCGTCTCCTCGGTGAACCTGTTCGGGTCGTCCAACGCCAGATCGCCATACACCTCGTCCGTGCTCACATGGTGGTAGCGTACATCGTACTTGCGGGCCGCCTCCAGCAGGCGATACGTGCCCTCCACGTTCGTCTTGAGGAACGGCTCCGGGTCGGCGATGGAGTTGTCGTTGTGCGACTCGGCGGCGTAATGCACGATCGCGTCATGGCCCGGCACGATCCTATCCAACAACTCGGCATCGCAGATATTGCCATGCACGAACTCCACACGATCACCGAGGATGCCGCGGATGTTCTCCAGATTCCCGGCGTACGTCAGGGCATCCAGCACGGTGACGTGCGCATCCGGATGATGGTCATACACATAACGCACGAAATTCGAACCGATGAAACCACAGCCACCGGTCACAATGATATTCCTAGGAGAAAAAACTTCAGCCATACCCCGTATTCTACAAGGAGGCACCCCTGAAACGCCTACTCATATCCGAAACTTCATTCCTCAGAGGGGGGGAATCTGTGAGTAATCCTCACCATTTCAAAGAATTCCAACCAATATAGCTGTCACAATTGGCCCCTATTATAAGTGCATGACGCATCCCCTGAGGGGAGGGAGGAGTACAGTGAAGACCATTCTCGTGACAGGTGGTGCTGGTTTTATCGGCAGTGAGATTGTTCGTCAGCTTGATACCATAGGAAAATACAAGATAAAAGTTCTGGATTGCCTGACCGAGCAAATTCATGGCAAAGAACCGGACACCTCCTATCTTTATTCGTCCATAAAGGGAAAATGCGAATTCATTTGCGGCGACGTACGAAATTTCGATGTCGTCGATAACGCAATTGACGGAGTTGATTGCATCATACATTTGGCCGCCGAAACCGGCACAGGTCAGTCGATGTATATGATCAATCAGTACAATGAAGTCAACATCATGGGGCTTTCAAATATTTTTCAGGCGATATCCTTAAAAAGGAAAAAACATACCGTCCAAAAAATCATTCTTTCCTCATCCCGTTCCGTATATGGCGAAGGCAAATATGAATGCCCGAATTGTGGCATCATTTATCCACGTAGCCGGCGAGCTGAAAATATGGCGCACGGCGATTTCACCATATACTGTGAGCTTTGCAACGAGCCGTTGAAACTTCTCCCTACCACAGAAGACAGTCTTACCAGACCGAACTCCCTGTATGCTTTTACCAAATTGGCACAGGAGTCGATGATCCAGACCATGTGCCACGCCATGGACATTGATTACACGATTTTTCGATTTCAAAACGTCTATGGTGCTGGGCAATCACTGAAAAATCCTTATACCGGCATTCTTTCAATTTTCTCCACGCTACTACTGGACAATAAGGATATCAATATCTTTGAGGATGGTAAGGAAAGTCGTGACTTCGTCCACGTCACAGATGTCGCCACAGCCGTGATACGGTCGATCGAAGAGTCGAGAACCAATGGTGAAATCATCAATTTGGGAAGCGGAACCGGAACAAGTGTAATCGAAATCGCGAAAATGCTTAAGGAAATCTACAATAGCTCCAGTAAATTGCATATTACCGGTGACTTCCGTGTTGGCGACATAGCCCACAACGTCGCTGATATTACAAAAGCGCGTAAATTGTTGCAGTTTACGCCCTCCGTCTCCTTAAAGGATGGTCTCACAGACTTCTGCCGTTGGGTGCTGGGCCAAGACACCGACAACAGTCGCTACGAACAGTCATTGTCCGAGATGGAGAAATCTGGCATGTTCATAAGACACTCATGATTTGAAAATTAACAGATTCACTTGATTGGGAATGGTTGTTGATCCTTGCTCACAAAGCCTGCAACCATTCCCAATCAGAAAATATAGTTACAATCTAATGATCATACGCATGATACCCACTCGCCACGCTTATGATCATATTGTTTGATAACACGCGCAGGATTCCCGACAGCAATAGAATAAGCAGGAATAGATTTAGTTACTACAGCCCCAGCACCAATCACGGCCTTTTCTCCAATCGAGACTCCACCTAAAATAATAACATTGTTACCGATCCATGCACCAGAACCAATAATCACGCCGTCACTGATATCCAATGGATTATCTAAATATGAATTCGCAACCGGAGACATACCATGGTTATAATCCGTAATGAAAACATTCGAAGCAAGTAATACGTCGTTTTTTAAAGTAATACTGCGAGCGCATTGTATGGTGAGATTTTTAGTTGCACGAACACCCCCCCCATTAAAATTTGAGGCTTGTAATCGAATACATTACTTTGATAGGAATCCCAACAGTATAATTTGCAATTATCACCAAGCGTGACAACTCCGGAGCAATGCACATATTCCGGATGTCGAAGATCGGAGTTTTTTCCTATTTTTAATTTCGCATTATTCGCAAGTAGTTTTTGCTTTAGCTTATACTGATGAATAGATTCACGTAAATTGTCTAGCATTATACCATCCTGTTAATCAATTGTTTTGTTATATGATATGAATTGGTTTTGCTCCGTCCTCAATATATGACGGCTTGTATCGCTGTGGCCGATAATACTTGTTACCGGAAGAGAAGAAGGCATAGACGGTACCAATCAACTGAGACCCCTGCATCAAACCCGGTTTCCCTCCGTCTTACATCTAAAGCTTTTGCTGCAACAACCTCGCATAGAAAGTGTCCTTGCCTTCCACAACGGATGGGAATTGTTGTTTCCATGTCAGTTTGAATAGGGAGGTTTCGGATTGGAGTTCATCCCAGAGTCGCTGGTCGAATGGAGAAGCCAAAGACTTGACAAGATCATCACACCGTGGATTGTTCGGCTTAATGTTGCTGAAGGCCTGTGCGATGGCAGGATTATGCTTTTGCGCTAGAACAATGAAATAGTCTGTTAACAGGTAATCAATGAGAAAATCGTTGGTTCTCCAGTATTCAAACCAATAGTCCCGTATCGTAGAAAAAACATGTCGCAAATTATAGGAACAGCTGAGGGAGTAATTTGCGAACATACCACAGGCTACTGAACGATGATCATAACCGGGGCGTTTGATGCTGAACAGTGGAAGCTCGACATATTCATCGATGGGATGAGCGCAGTAGAAAGTGGCGTCAAGCCATAGCCCACCATGTTCAGCCAAGATACATAATCTCAGTAAGTCAGAAAAATGGGTTCTAGAGATAATGCCATTGTGGTATTTCTCCACGATCCAATCGGGGATATCCACATACCGCCGGTAGTTTTCATCGGTCAGAATGATGACGTCATGTTCCTTGACGTTGCGCTGAATGGACTCCACGCACCGTTGCACCAGCGCCGGGGCGTTGTCGATGCCCTGCCACCAGCACAGCCATACTTTGCCCTGGTAAGCGGGATCATCATCCGGCAGCGGTTGCGCGTAATCATAACGCCGGTAGAAGTCCGCATAACGACTTTCCAGATAGTTGAGCACCGTCTTATGTTTGCGCATCAAGCGACTGGTGATCGCAGGGGTTTCCGGATTGTTCTTGCGGCTCATCACCTGAATGTCGAGCTTGGCACGGAACGTATTGATGGCTTGCGGCCAGGAGGTATGCTTCGCCAACTCAGCTGTCGCGCGACATTCCTCAGCTGTTCTATGTGTTATATGATGAATATCCATATTTGTTAAATCCTTACCAATATACCAGCCAATACAATGAACGAAAATAAGGCGTCTAAGACTTTTTGTATACGTTGAATCTAATCGTTCTACTTTGATGAAATCGTAGAAACGGGATCCATCTGTAGAACATCGATCAATGACTCATAGAGTTCAACGAGTCGTTGCACATAATCATCCTGTTTGCAACGTCCATCAACATAGTTCGAACAGGCTCCCTGCATGGTTTCATACCGCTGCCGGTCAACCGCTGCTGCCCGAACCAGCATCTCGGCAAGTTCCTGCTGGTTACCTGCCTCATATTGGAATCCAGTCTCACCGTCAACCACCAACTCGGGGATGCCACCGATGCGGGCACCGATTATCGGAGTCTGGGCAGCCAAGGACTCCAACCCGGAATATGGCATGTTTTCACGCCATTCAGAGCAAAGAACGGAGAAACGAGCATTACCGACCTGTCGTTGCAAATCCTCACCGGTTTTGTAACCTAGCAGATGCACACGGTTTTCGGCATGATGCTCAGCGACCAATTGCTCGATGGACATGCGCTCAGGACCTTCTCCAACAATCCTGAGCTGCCAGGCATCACCAAGCCGATCCTTAACAGAGAGGAACGCCCTGACCAGCGTCAGGATGCCTTTTTCACGGGAAAGACGACCGAAGAACAGAAAATACGGTTTCCTGTTCACATCTTCGAAGGTGACGTCCTCAAACTTGTGATTATTGGTCACAAGCCGAGCCATATCCATCTGACTTTCGGTCAGAAAATTCTGTAGCATCACTACACGGCCATCATCGTAGCCACCCTGTTCCAATTTACGTTTCATAAACCCGGAAGGAGCGATAATCTTGTTGATTTTACTGTAGCTGTGATGGTATCGATAGAATGACGCTTCCAAAAAAGCCAAAGCACTTTTGGATTTGGAATCCTTTACACATGTTTTTTTAATCACATGTTTGAAATGACCGTCCAAACATGCGTCACATACCGTGCCAAGGCCATTGACCATGGTATAGGACGGACAAATCAAAATATAGTCATGAGCGGTATACACTACCGGTACGCGATGCGCTTTTAGATACGGAGCATCAAGAATCGACAGGGTAATTTGCCGATGGACGTTGTTCATATGGATGACATCCGGTTTGAAATCTTCCAGCAGCATCTCGAATTTACGTTTCGCTTCAAAGGAATACACTAAAGACGAAGCCGCCTTCACTTTTTCCAGAGCGGAAGTTTTTCCCACATACTCTCTCTGCGAAACAAAGTACTCCGATTGCTCGCATGGCAGATTATCTGGATGATGCATGGAGAAAAAAGACACCTCATGGCCAAGGGCTTTCAGTCCTTCTGCCAATGCAAAAAAGTATGTCTCAGCACCGCCTTTGCGATAAAAAAACTTGTTAACCAGCAAAATCCTCATTGCATCATCCCCAACTACTCGTTACATCCACGTATCTACCGGAATAAAGCTTTTTCAACGGTTTTCCTCTTCTCCCTAGGAGACATGAACTTAGTATTCATTATTGTTACGCAATCGAAACATCAATTTCGAAATCAGTCTAGACAATCCCCTACTCTCCTGTCCTTACCTAACTTGTCATATTTTTTCAACAAAATACAGCCGCCTAGCAACAAGCCAATCACAGCTGCATAACGAAGTATCGTGAAATGGTACAAAACCATCGAGGTGAAAGACAAAATAATTGTCGCCCATTGAATGACAATGATTGCCGAATCATTATATACAGTTTCACAAGAATCCGTAATCTTAAAATGTAATTTTCGGGAAATGAACATTTGCAAATAGGAAAGCAGCATAAATGCAATCAACATCGAATATGCAGCGGCTTGATACCCGAATAATGGAATCAACAATGCGTTAAGCACGATATTCACAATTGCAGCTGTAACTGAAGAGATTAGGATATACGACGACTTTTTATGGTAAAGAAGTACATTGGCGTACATGTTCGAAATCGCATTTTGAAATATAGCAGCAGAAATCGCAGGCATGATGTATATTGCCGAGTAATATTCATCAGTAGCCATTATCTTCACGACTTCAGGTGCCAGAAAAGTTATCAGAACACACACCATGGCATATACAGCAAGCAAAAGCTGCGACAGATTTTTGATTTTTTTCTTGCCCTCATTATTATCAATGTTTCGATATAAAAAAGGAATAAAAGAAGAATTAATGGCACTCCAAACTATAGTAGAAACCGTACTTATCGAACTCAGCGTACCATATATACCTACAGCAGAATCATTAACGAACCAGCCAATCATCACACGACCCGAATTGTTCAGAATCTGCGTAGCAAATTGATTGGCTATAAGTGGCAAGCTTAACGCCAGCGAAAAGCTCCAATACTTGAAATTAAATACTTTATGCCCGCGTACCATTATATATATCCATAGCACCAAAGCAACTGCATACAGTACACCATAATTGGCAATTAAACGTCCCTCCGCAACAGCTTCGCTATGATTGTTCCGCAAAAAGATAACAACAATAACTGACAGTACAGAAGCAACAATCGCGGACAAAATGGTTACAGCAGTAGCCGCTTTATAACGGTATTCATACCGTTGGCGCGCAAGCCAGAATTCCGTTGCCGGGGATACCAGAAAACCGATGACCATCAAGACCAGTAGGCTTCGGTCCAATCCCAGTATTTTGCTCCAAAAATTCGGCGCGATGAAATACAGCGCTGCGACGATACAGGACGATATTGTCGTTAATGCGAGAACAGAAGATTCATACTGATCACGCTCATGCTCAAATTCTTTAAGAGCAACCATATACCCGCCATACGTCAGCGATAAGGTTGCAATAACGGTCAGCGTGGATTGCCATGAGTTATACAAATTTACTGTACCAATTTCATCAGTCGACATGATACGCGTAAAAATCGGTACAGTAATAAAGGCCAATCCCTTAGAGAACAGCGAAGCAAAAGTGTATGCTACTGCTGACTTTGCTCCCTGAGAAACATTCGGTATTCTTCGCTGCTTAGCAGAATGTTTGCCCATGATACACGCTCTTCATTCATCAATATCAAAACGATTTACCCAAGCGGCAATGGAATAATATGACTTAACGGCTTTATCGTACGGATGAAAATCTGAATCCATAAACTCTCGTAACTTTCCTTCATCCACATGATCAAGATCAATAATAAAAATATTATTGGGATCATAAAAATCAGCATATCGTAGTGCAGAATTAGTACTAATCAATTTTTTATCGCCGAAAATTGCTTCCATAATTCTCATGGAAAAACCATTTTGACCACTCTGCGTAATGTCAATAATCGCCCTACTCCTGGATACCCACTGCGTGTATTCCCGGTAAGGAACATAACTGCGACGGATCTCAAATGGAACATCAGCATTCGACAAATCGTTATCAATAACGACAAAACGTGGCTGCAATCCATTTCTGCTTAATAACGAGTATAAAGACAGTAACTTCGTTTTTCGATCTTTAACGAATCCAAGAAATATCGTGTCACACTGGATATGGTTAGATCGATCAATCAAATATGAAGGATCATACATAATGGTATTGAATTTAAGCTGATATTTATTGCAATCGTTTTGATCGTATGAGTAATACTCAAAGCCATATCTCGCCGCAGCAGCCAAATCATTCAACAAAGCTTTTTCATTTCGCACAACATTCCATGAATATATAAACCGATGTGAACGCGGAGATTTTTTTGCAATATTATGCATTAACATATCATCCAATGACAGTGCGCTATCAAAAACGATAATCTTGTCAAATTGATCCAATGATTTCCACCAGTCGCCGTAAAACCACGACGAACCATTACACCCTATTTTTCGAAACAACTTGCACAATACTGATTTTATTCCATGCATAACAGGGAAAACTGCGTGAATTTCCATGTCGTCAGAACGTAGATGGTTAAAGAAATAAAAATCCATCCTAGGAACAAGAATCAAAGTCTTCATTGTGTTACACCTTCCATATTTCGGGATACCGAAAAAGTTTTCAACTTGCCTGTCATAATTTGCTGAGGAAACGAAACGACTGTATTTCGCGTGGTTAGGTAAATAGGAAATAACATCAATCCCGGATAAAACAGGTACGTCTCACTGACCGTCGAATTGACAAACATGAAAATGAAAATCAATATTAAAAGTGGCTTTTTCATTCGCATGAAAACAGGGAGAAAAATAGTGACCATCATCAATAGCCAAAAAACGATTCCATATACCGCTGCATATGTTGCTATACTTGCTGCAACAGCTGCTGGATCAATACTATCCCGTATGGTATTAAATCTATCAAATCCAATACCAAATAAATCTTCACTCAGCGCCTGAAAACTGGCTTGAACAGTCTCCATGCGATATTGACCCGTGCTGTCAGAAATATTAATTCCTGACGCAGTTCCTCCAAATATCTTATTGATTACTTGAATATACAGTATGCTGCCAGTTCCATGAATTACGTAATCAATAAGTACTGCTGCACCCGCAACAACCAATAGTAAAAGCAGATTCGCCTTAAATCCAAGCGCATTGCTCTCGCGTGAATGCATGCAGAAGAAGCAGGCAAGAATCACTATCATAGCAATGTACCCTGTAGTGGACTGACACGTTATCAGAGTGATAAAAATAATCGACACTAATGTTCGATATTGTTTTTCATTTTTCAGTCTTAGTTTGTCTTTCCAAAACAGAAGAATGAACAGCGCAGCATTAAGAACAATTTGGTACACGCCAGGTTCTGTATAGAAACCACAATTTCGTGTCGCATGTATTTCCAAATATGAATAGAACCACAATCCTTTTCCATGCAAGACAGTGGCCCACTGCCCAGTACCTAAATTCTGCGTCCAAAACGTTGTCGCTGGCCAAAGATCCACAAGGCTTGGAAATATACAGAAAACTGCCCAAAAAACAATACTGATAACAGCAAATACCGAAACTATTTTGACAAATCTCGTAAGGAACCATTGCTTATCAAATGCTATAGCAATATATGTAATAATAAGCATCGAAATGTTCTCAAGAAAACTGAGCGGACCGACACCGTTTGTCTTTGCGCGAATAGTTATCGTCGCCAATAAGAGAAGCACGCAAAACCATGGAATATAAGCATCTCTATATTTTTTTGAAAACAATAACAATAAAAAGTATGCACCGCACACTACGCCATACAGTATCGTGGTGTTCAAATAACGTGAAACGGCACAGCTCCCCGGAATAAGAAGCATTACATATAACAGCCCATACTGTATTATTTGCGTTTTTTTTCTGTAACTCATTTCCGATTTCCAGTAGTAGGTTGTTTGTCGATTCTTACTCTATTATACATTGATGATTGATATAATTCTCAGTGGCATTATCTTTATGTATGATTCGACAAGGATTACCAATCACAATTGAATGGCTAGGAACGTTACAATTGACATATGAATTAGGAGCGATTAATACATCATCTCCAATAACTATTTTACCGACTACTGTAGCATTAATTCCAATCCACACCTCATCCCCGATAATAGGTGCCCCTTCCGTTTCCCTCGATTCTCCTGACCGATGACTACGCCTCTGTGCAGATTAACGTTGCTGCCAATTTTTGCATCTGGATTAATTGTGATGCAAAAGGGGTGCCCTATATATAATCCACCTCCGATTTGCGTCCCCAAATTGATTTCAACGTGATTTATTTCTTTGAATAATTTAAACAACACGCGATATAACATCCGAGTTAAGCCCCAATCAGCCTCTGACGCTTTTCTGAAGTACCGCTGAAACTTCGGCATCTTCTCAACGTATCGTTGCTTATCTTGCCTATATAGCGAATCTTTCATGCCTTATCATCCTTTAATTTTTTGACGATAGAGCTTATTTTGGTATTATCCCCCCAAACTGCCTTGGAATCGTAAGGGCGATCAGGGAATGCACCATACTTTAATTTAATATCAAGATCATTTTCGCGAATGAACCGCTCAACTCGATCCGATAGTTTTTCCGGTCCACCCGAACAAATATTGATGATTCCAAGAACATCGTGCTGACTGATCGCCAGTGCTACCTGTTGGCAAAATTGCGGATAGTCCAAGAAATCATATTGATTCTTCCCCATTGTGAAAGGAAACTCTTTCTTTCCATCCTGTGCTGCTGCCACAATCTTAGAAAATATTGAATTACCATACTGCGTATTGCTAACAATGTAATATCCACGCAACCACTGAAACATTACATTATTCTGTTTGGCTATTATCTGCAAGGCATCACGCAATGCGTTTTTTGCAATACCATACATGTTCATCGGCCAGCAAGGAGTATCATCATGAATGCTTCCTTCATGAAATCCGATTTCATGCATGCTCCCCATACAGGCGATTTGCTGAATACCCGATTCGCACATTTGAGTCAGGAAGGCAACATGTTTGGGCAAATCCTCAAGGTGTGCCGAAGACATATGCACAAAACCATCTCTCCATGCCAAATGCAACAATACGTCCGGCTCATTGAAGTAATGGTAGGGGTCCTTCACTTCAAACAAATTCCCTTCTACACGCTTGGCCTTGCTATTCACACGATCACAGGACAAATCGGTCGCAATGACCTCGTTACCGAGCGCAAGAAGCTCATCAATGATTCCACGTCCAAGATATCCATTAGCACCAGTAACCAAAACTCGCATCATTTCTCCTTCACCTTTAATCGGAATCTATGCAGATTGAATAACCGACAGCCATTGCCTCGCTATGCTTGGCGCCGAAAGTTTTTGTCTTAACAATGAACTCTGTTCACTGAACCGCCGTTGCACATCTGGATGCGAAGCAATGTCAATCATCGCATCTGCAAGCCGTTCCTTGTTCCGTATAGGTACAAGATATCCGTTGACACCGTTTTCGATGACCATACGAGAGCCGCCAATGGGACAATCCGTGGCAATAGTGGGAATCCCTAGCGCCAAAGCTTCAATCATCGAATTCGACAATCCTTCAAAATCCGAGGAAAGGACAAACATCGTGGCATCGTAGATGCAATCATAGATATCTTTGCGGAAACCTTTAAATAAAACCTTCCCGTCAAGCCCAATATCATGAACATGACGCCGTAATTCATTTTCTTTCTCGCCCTCCCCATATATTTCAAATACATATTCAGGAAAACGAGAATTCAGTTCCTTGAACGCATCGATTGCCAGAGCAAGATTCTTTTGTGCATGCAAACGACAAACCGTCACTACACGCTTACTGCGATTGGACACTTCGCGAATAGGAAGTCTCTCATTTAATGGATTCAATATAACATGATACTTGCGCCTAGCGTATTTAGGATAGAAATCGCGGGCATCATAAGTCTGGAAAACTACCTTATCAGCACACGTATATAACCAAGGATGAATCTTAGATATGAACCTTCTATTCCCAAAAGCCCGATGAGGATCATTACGCTGCGATATGATAACCTTGTTTTTTCGTCCGATCCCCGCAAGAAGTGTGAAAAGATTCTGGCTGTCCATCATAGAAATAAAAGCCATTTCCGGAACGGCCTTCATTTTCTCTCTTATAGCTCGAACTTGCCCGATAAAGCCCAACTTCCGAGTCACGCATCCCGTATCAATATGAATACGCTTATCCAAGTCATACACGATTTGAGTGCTGTTGGTCAGCATCAACGTAACGTCGTATCCCGCTTTGATAAACTCATTCGCAAGTACGGACACGACTCGTTCCGCACCACCGCCGCTCATAGTGGGCATTACAAAACAAATCCTATTACTCATGATGAATAACCTCAGTCACGCTTGAACAGATCACGCGTGTAGACCTTGTTCTGCACATCGTCGAGACAGCTATCATATCGGTTTGCGATAATCACATCCGACCGTTTCTTGAACTCTTCCAAATCATTGACGACCAAGCTGCCGAAGAACGTGGAACCATTCTCCAGCGTTGGTTCATAAATGACCACGGTCGCACCCTTGGCCTTCACCCGCTTCATCACGCCCTGAATGCTGCTCTGGCGGAAGTTGTCGCTGTTCGATTTCATCGTCAGCCGGTACACGCCAACCGTCACCGGGTGCTCGGCATCCTTGTCATATTCGCTGTTCGCCTCATAATATCCGGCCTTCGCAAGCACGCGATCGGCGATGAAGTCCTTACGAGTGTGATTCGACTCCACAATCGCCTGAATAAGATTTTCAGGCACATCCCGGTAATTCGCCAGCAACTGCTTCGAATCCTTCGGCAGGCAATAACCACCATACCCAAAACTTGGATTATTGTAATGCGTGCCGATGCGCGAGTCCAAGCACACACCGTCAATGATCTGACGAGTATCAAGGCCTTTCGCCTCAGCATACGTATCCAACTCGTTGAAATACGCCACTCGCAACGCCAGATACGTGTTCGCGAACAGCTTCACCGCCTCGGCCTCGGTGAATCCCATGAACAGGGTATCGATATTTTCCTTGATTGCCCCCTCCTGCAGCAGCGCAGCGAACGTATGCGCGGCTTCCACAAGCTTTGGGTCATTCAAATCGGTGCCGACCACAATGCGGCTGGGATACAGGTTGTCGTACAGGGCTTTGCTCTCACGCAGGAACTCGGGACTGAAGATGATATTCCCGCTACCGGTCCTTTCACGAATCGACTTCGTATAGCCGACCGGAATCGTGGACTTAATGACCATCACCGCATCCGGGTTTGACTTCATCACCAAGTCAATCACTGATTCGACCGCCGACGTATCGAAGAAATTCCTCTTCGAGTCGTAATTCGTCGGAGCCGCAATCACCACGAAATCCGCATCCTTGTAAGCACTTTCGCCATCCAGCGTCGCAATCAAATTCAGATTCTTCTCGGCCAGATACTTTTCGATGTAATCATCCTGAATCGGTGATTTGCGGTTATTGATCAAATCCACTTTCTCCGGGATAATGTCCACCGCCGTGACATGATGATGCTGCGCCAGCAATACGGCCAAACTCAACCCCACATAGCCGGTACCCGCAATCGCAATCTTCAACGAACCAAAGTCACGCATTTTCTTGTCCTTTTCTAATTTTTTGATAAAAGTTATTTCTTATCGGAAGTGTGATAGAAACCCGCATACCACTCGGCGAACCGACGTAGCCCTTCACGCAGGGATGTACCCGGACGATAGCCGAAATCATGCGCCAAAGCACTCGTATCAGCATAGGTGACCGGAACATCACCCGGCTGCATCGGAACCAGTTCCTTATGTGCCTCAAAGTCATAATCTTCCGGTAGTACACCGGCCCGGACCAGTTCCTCTTGTAATATAGTCACGAAATCCAATAGATTCTCAGGATGACCATTACCAATGTTGTACACGGCATATGGCGGTACGGGAAGCCCATCATTCCCTGTGGAACGATCCGGAGCCTTCTGCATCACACGAACGATGCCTTCGACGATATCGTCAATGTACGTAAAATCACGCTTGCAATTACCATAGTTGAAAATCTTTATCGTCTCACCTTTAATCAATTTATTGGTGAAACCAAAATATGCCATGTCTGGCCGGCCGGCCGGCCCATAGACCGTAAAGAAACGCAGTCCCGTGGAAGGAATGTCATACAGCTTACTGTATGCATGTGCCATCAATTCGTTGGATTTCTTCGTAGCCGCATACAGACTAACCGGATTATCCACTTTATCGCTCGTGGAAAATGGTACTTTCGTATTGCCACCGTAAACCGACGAACTCGACGCATATACCAAATGCTCAACAGGATGATGACGACATGCCTCAAGGATATTGAAAAAACCTACAAGATTGGACTGAATATAAGCATCGGGATGAGTAATGGAATAACGGACACCAGCCTGAGCGGCAAGATTTACGACGATTTCCGGCTGATACCGACTAAATAAAGCATCAATGGCCTTCTTGTCGGATAAATCCGCTTTAATGAACTCAAACCGCTCGTACTGTTCCAACTCGGACAAACGGGCATATTTTAGATGAACATCATAATAATCATTAACGTTATCCAGTCCAATGACCTGCACTGCGGGAATCATTCCTAGCAAACGCTCCGCTAAATTCGATCCGATAAAACCAGCAGCTCCCGTAACTAGAATTGTTTTCCCCTCAAGACTGACTGCAGTCATCATGATTCCTTTCTTTATAGGTTCTCTTCGTCGGTTGCATATATGGCCAGCGTCCGTTCCGTCACCGCGTCCCAGTCGTATTTGCTGGTAATGAAACCGGTCGCATCAGCCTTGTATCGCTGCACGGCCTGCGGATCCTCCAACAGCCCCTGCAACGAATCCCGCAACGAATCCACGGAACCGTGCTCGAACGTGGCGGCCTTGTCCTCCACCACCTCCGTGCACTCGGGAATATCGGAAGTCAGGCAGCAGTTGCCGTAACTCATCGCCTCCAGCAGACTCATCGGCATACCCTCCAAATCGCTGGGCAGCACATATATATATGAGTTGCTGTACAGCTCCTGCAACGTGCGCCCCTCGACAAAACCGGTGAACACGATCCGCGGCTCCCCGGCCGCCTGCTGTTTGATCCGCTCAAAATACTCGTTGGAATCAGACGAACCGCCCGCAATCACCAGCTTTTTGTCCGTATCCAGCCGTTTGAACGCGTCGATCAGATAATGCACGCCCTTCTCCGGCACGATACGTCCCAAAAACAGTATGTAACCGTCTTTCGCCAAGCCGAACCGTTCCGTGATCTCCTGTGCCGGCACCCGCTCGCCACGCTCGATGCCGTTGGGAACGAACCGTGTCTCGCGTCCATATGTTTCATGGAAGTAATCCTGCACGTTGCGGCTCAGCACAATCACCTCGTCGGCGCATTTCGCTGCGGTACGTTCTCCGAACTTGAGATATGTGGAAGCGAACTTGCCCCATTTGGCACGCTGCCAGTCAAGACCGTGAATGGTCGCTACCGTGCGAATGCCCGCCCAATGCGCCAGACGCAGCATGACGCAGGGACCTTCGGCATGATAGTGAATCACGTCAGGTCTGGCTTTGATAGCTTGTAGTGTGGCGAAAAAGGAAGAAGATAGTGCGGCAAGTCCCTTGCCTTCAATGGTGGGAACGGAAACAACATTCACCCCGTGATAGGAGAATCGTTTGCCGCGCCCATTGGCCACGCCGTCGAATTCGGATCCGGCGACGTTGTGCCCACTACGGTTATATGCAATGACCTGATGTCCACGATCGACCATTCGCGTAGCCAGCTCATCGACCACGATCTCAATGCCACCCTCTCTGGAGGGGATGCGTTTATGCCCAATGAATGCAATCTTCAAAGAACCCAAATCCTTACTGCCTTAACCGCATGCGCGGTACCCTTGTAATCCTTGTTACGTCCTTATGCCTTCTATCAGTATGCACCCTTATGAGTGACGACGGCACCGACAGTGCGGAAAAGCAGCACGATGTCTCCCAACATGGACCAGTTCTGCACATAGCTGACGTCCAAAGACTCGGATTCTTCCTTACTCAAGTTGGATCTGCCAGACACCTGCCACGGACCGGTAATACCCGGCTTGACCAGCATTCTGGTCGCATACGTTTGGTTGTATTGAGCCACCTCCTCAGGTAACGGCGGGCGCGGGCCCACCACGCTCATATCGCCTTTCAACACGTTCAGGAACTGCGGAAACTCGTCGATGGAGAACTTACGGATAAACTTGCCCACCTTGGTGACTCGAGGATCGTCCTTCATCTTGAAGATGAAACGACCATCCTGACCGGTTTCTTTCGCCAGTTCTGCCTTCATCTTGTCCGCGTTCACCACCATAGAACGGAACTTGATCATCTTAAACGGCTTGTCACGGCGCCCAACGCGAGTCTGCGCGTAGAAAATAGGACCGCCGTCGGTAAGCTTGATAGTAATCGCAACAGGAACGGTAACAATCGCAGTAACAATCACGGCAAACAGCGAAACCAGCACATCAAAAACACGTTTTTTGCACATATCCCATGGCGAATACTGCGATAGGCTGATCGTCATCACCGTCGTACCCTGAATCACACGGATATTAGTCTCATGACCACTCACGTCCACTGCGGAAGTGACCACCGCAATCTCCAAATTCATGGTTTCCATGTTTAGCACGAACGTGTTGAAATTATCCGAGAAGCGCTGCATAACATCCGTAACCATCACCGTCTGTACGCCCATCGAAGCGGCACGTTCGGCGAGGTTCCCGCAATACGGCAATGTGGCGATGTCCCTACCACTGATCTTGCGGATTCGATCCTTGAAAATCAGCAGGTGCGGCAACACAGCCTCCACGAGCCCAGTCCGCTTGTTCAAGTCAATCGGGCACACCGCAATAGCATGATAATTCAGCTGGCGCTTCTGGCTCAGGAATGCCAACGCATGCTCAATGCCCTCAGGGGAACCAACCACCACAGTGCCATACGAATATGCGCCCTTTTCACGGCTGGACAGCACAAACTGGCGGATAATCAAACGCTCCAGCATGGTAATCAGGAATGCGCACAGCAACACCAAGCCGGTATGCACCAAAGGTATATAAACGTTGAGAATGGAATCAATTGCACAAATCATCAATCCCGCGAAAAACGTGCCTTTGACCAGTAGCGCGTTCAACTGGTAACCGTCACCCATCACATGACGGTGGTACACGCCAACACTATGCAAGCAGTAGATCCAAATCAACGAGCAAGCAAGCGCATACAACCACAGACCAATATGGAGATGGAAACGGGAAGAATACAACGCTTCCCCGCCCTGCCACACATATATGATTGCCGAAGCGACAATAAATGAAGCCATGTCGCACAGAATCAAAAGAGCATTGACGAAAAAACGCCAATAAGCGACACTAAGCACCCGGTTACGGGAGGTTTCACTCAGATTCGTTTCAGTGCTACCGCTTTGGGACATTCTTCTCTCCACAACCACCCCCTCGATATTTCAAGGGGCTATGAACGAGGGTACATGAACTCCTATACAAAGCTATAAGGATAAGGGTAGTGCCCGAAAGTAGACGTGATACGGGCCAACGCCGCCCGCTGCCCGGTATCGGCGCAATGCGGGATACTGGGCGTTCCCCGCTCCGCCTACTACTGGATGATCGGGCATCCCGAGACGGAGCGTGTGGATCCGATCGCCGGCGACGTACGCGCGATCTGGCGCGACAGCCGCGAACGCTACGGCGCCAGGAAGATCAAGGCCGCCCTGGAAAGGAGGGGCGTCACCGCGTCCAGAAGACGCATCGGCGGCATCATGCGCGAACAGGGCATGACGGGCGCGTACACGCGCAGACGGTTCAAACCGCGCAAGACGCGGGCCGACGAGGCCGGGCCCGCGAACCTGCTGGACCGCGGGTCCGACGGCTACGTCCCGCACACGCATCCGGCGGGCGATCTTACCTCTGTCCGCATCGGCGGAGGCTGGGCGTACGTGTGCCTGCCGGCCGGCCTGGCGGACAAGGGCATCGCCGGCCATTCCGCCGGGCGGACCCGGGACGCGGGCCTGGTATTGGGCGCGTTCGCCACCCTCGACTTCCCGCCGGCGGACGTCCAGGTGTTCCACACCGACCGGGGCGGCGGGTTCGACAACACGAGGATCGACGAGCCGCTCGACGTGTTCGACGTCAAAGGATCGCTGCCGCGCAAGGGTAGCCCCTACGACAACGCCGTGGTCGAATCGACGGACAGGCTGCTGAAGAAGGAGCTCGTGTACCGGAACCACTACGCCACGGTCGGGCAGCCGAGGCGCGGCCCCGACGACTGCGTGTGGTGGTCCGACGACCAGCGGCTCCACTCCACCCTCGGATACCGGAGTCCGAAGGAATTCACCGAACAGGGACTCGTCCTCTAAGAAACTGTCCAACACACCATTGCCAATCCACTACCCTAGGTCCTTCGCCACCGCGCCGATCGCGTTCGCCTCAGACGAATACGAGGCCTTGGATTCCACCAACAGCCTGACGGCCTTCGCCTTGAACTCTGTCATATATCGAGTGCCCTTTGCCATGATTCCATCATCTCCCATTGGGTTAGAGGAAATGCGGAACAAAAATAGTTCATATCACTCATTAAGCGTTTGGGAAAAGGGTAATCCGATATATTACCGGATTACCCCAGAAAGTGATTCCCGCTAATTTACGGAAATCACATCATCATTTGACTGCGCAGTTTGGTGTGACGTCCGTGATGACCTGTCCGCCGGACACGGCGACGCTGTCGCCGGACGCGAAATAGTCCTTGCCGGAATTGTTGTCCCACGCCTTGCCGTCCGTGAACGCCATGCGCACCTGGCCGCCGGCCGTGTCCGGGATCGTGTACCTGTACCAGCCGTCCCTGTACAGGGTCATCCGCTGGGCCGAGCCCGTCCACTTGCCGTTCGCCTTGTAGTGCACCCTCGCGGTCTTCCACGACGACGACGGCTTGTGCCACACCGTCATCGGCCGTTTCAGCACGTCCGTGACCGTCACGGTGGCGCTCGCGCTCCTGCCGCCCGCCGAGGCGGTGATCGTGGCGGTGCCGGCCTTCGAGCCGGCCGTGACCACGCCGGTGCCCATCACGTTCGCGACCGAGCTGTCCGAGCTCGTCCACGTGACCTTGCGGTCCGTCGCGTCGTCGGGCTTGACCGTCGCGGTCAGCTGCGCGGACGCGCCGGCCTTCAAAGCGAGCTTGCCGTCCGAAACGCCATCACCGGAGATCGACACGGACGTGACCGGATTATCGGCCACAGTAACAACGACCGAAGCCGTATATCAGAGAGGGATTGATTCACCAACTCCAGGAACACGGGATACCCTCCGCACCATTCGTGCCGCTAACCGTCACCATCACGCCGAACAAGGCTTGAGACCATTCATGGGACAATACCAAGTCTTTTACACTCACCGTCGAACAAAGGGCCATGCATCGCTTCATAATTCCGAATTTCAAGATTGGCCCAATGCATGGCCTCTTCATCTTTTGCAATGCAACACATACATTCCAAATGTTTTTCTTCAGGACAGTAAAGGATGCTGGGACTGTTATTGGGATCGCCCGACCAATACGTATAGTATTTTCCCGCTAGAACAGAATATGTTGTATTCTCACCACAAATCGGGCATTTGCAAACACCTATACAGCACGAACTCCGAATGGGATCTTCATCATGCCATTCACTCCGGTAGTCGTCCCAACGCTTTCTAATCCTACGTTTTTCTATCTGCAGTCGAGACCTCTCCGAAACAGCATCTTCATTTCGCTTCTCCACATATCGTTCCCTATGGAACGACAACCATTCTTGGAAAAGATCCCTTTCCGCATGAATAAATGGGTTCTCGCCCCGTGTTGGATAAATCGCTTTGAGCGCATCGTCAGACATGTCAAATTGACGTCGGGCATAATCTCTAAATAATCCGAATTTGCAAATCAAATCATCAACGCCACCGATTAGCAAGTTCTCATGAACCGCTTTATTTCGCATATTCAAGAGATCATCAACCTCATGAATGGCATTTCCTGCGAAGTCAATCTGGGCCTCCTCGCCTTTTTGCTCGTGGATAATACTTCCTATGGGACGCGTGCGATGACCGATGATACCCATCTGCTCATCTTTTGAGCTGTGGAATGGAAGCGCAAAACAATTGCCTTCCCCAAATGGCTTAACCCACAAGCGGTTCAACTCATCATTTTCAATAAGTAAGCCACAGACCAACTGCTCGACAGCAGCGCCAGCATGATAACAGCAGTCAAGCAACCGAGACTGCCCCAAAAGATCTCGTTCAGGATTATCAGCGACTTTCTGGACCTCTTCAGCATGCTGATACACACCGGCATAAAAAACCTTCGCATATAGCGAATTAAAATCCTCAGACATTTCTTTTCCATCCGTCGATTCTTATTCACTCTCAGAATTATCTATACCTTCTACATAGTGGTCACAATTACACCAGCGCATACACCACGTTATTGAACCGATCAAAACTTATCGAACAGCAAGCCAAAGAACTCGATGAGAACGACCCCGACAGCCGTGAATCTGACAACCGCAATAATGAGGAAGCTTAACCCATGATCGGAAAAACACTCATCGTATTCCTCGAAGGTCAACGGATTGGAATTCTGCAAGAAGACATATCCGGAAAGCATTCCTTCACCTACGATGTCAACGCTCCCGCGCAACTGTCCCTATCCATGCCAAGACGATCCGGACCATGGACCGGCAAGCCCATAGAAGCCTACATCGATGGCGTGTTCCCAGACGATTCCATGATGCGTAGAACAATTGGCAAACAATATGGAGTCAATGGCAAGGAAACCAGCGCTCTAGAGAATTGTAACGATTCCGCTTTAGAGAATCGGAAGATTCTCATACAGAAAATCGAAGAGGGGCTTGTCAAACAATGTAAACGCGTTGAAAGTTGGTTCGCCTGAGTCAGGCAACGATTTGGGAGCGGATGGGGGCGGGGGTTACCGTACGGTGTTTGCGCATGCTTTTCAGGATTTTGCGGATCGCACCGTTCGTCTGTTCGGCGGCGACGCAGAACATGCCGAATTCGCGGCCATGCGGGTCGGCGATGTCTTTCGGCTGGGGAATCATCGGACGAATCATCGAGGACTTCTTGATTACCGACTGAAGGCGTTCCTGGATGGTCAGTCCGGCAATCATATTGTTGCGAGCGCAGTAATCGCACATATTCGCGAAATCGTCAAGCAGGAACGTGTATCGTACGGCGGCT
>QRFC01000778.1_pt1 | contig 28714 bp, 27 predicted proteins | sample 1861061 | NCBI WGS metagenome assembly QRFC01 (sample SAMN09711282, study PRJNA482702) | Human gut metagenome, whole genome shotgun sequencing project.
GCGCGCTTGATGACCTTGGCAAAGTTTTCCCATTTTGCATAATCCAGGACCGAAGCCAGTTCTCTGGCATACCAATACTCGGAACCGTCAGAGCGCGTTCTGCGAATGTCCTCAAAGCATTTATATTCGGTGGCAACGAGATGGCTCATGTAGCGTCCCTCCCCTATTTTCACATGGTAATAGTAACACAAAACAGCTAAAAAGGAAAGGAGAAATCCTGTGACAGATAATCTCTGGATGCTTTTTGCAGCGGCGGGTGTCATGGTGGCCGTCATCGGCGGACTGTCGCTGCTGGGCGACCACTACACACTGAACAACATCAAGTCCAAGACCGTGGGCGACGGGCAGCATGGTACGGCGCGGTGGGCTACCGATACGGAGATCCGCAAGACCTACGCCCTCGTCCCCTTCCGAGTGCCGGACTGGCGGGCAGGCAAAAATCTGCCTGAGACGCAGGGACTGGTGCTGGGCAGCACCAGCGGCAAGCACGGCATCACCGCGCTGGTAGACAAGGACGATGTGCATTGTCTTATGATCGGCGCTTCCGGCGTGGGTAAGACAGCGTACTTTTTGTACCCGAACTTGGAATATGCCTGCGCCAGCGGTATGAGCTTCCTGGCACTGGATACCAAGGGTGACCTCGCCCGCAACTACGGCGCGGTGGCACAGAAATATTACGGCTATCATGTTTCTGTGGTGGATCTGCGTAACCCCACGCGCTCGGATGGCCATAATCTCATGACCCTCATCAACCACTACATGGATGAGACACGGGCGACCGGCGGTCTTGTCGCCCGTGCCAAAGCGGAGAAGTACGCCAAGATACTGGCCAAGACCGTCGTGTCTCCGAACGGCGACACTGACTACGGGCAGAACGCCTACTTCTACGATGCGGCGGAGGGCTTGCTGACCTCCGTGGTGCTTCTGCTGGCGGAGTTCCTGCCGCCGGACAGCAAATGCCCCGCAGAGCGCCGACACATCGTGTCCGTATTCAAGCTGGTGCAGGAGCTGCTGGCGCCCTCCGGCGTTCGCGGCAAAAACTGGTTCACGCTTCTGATGGACAGACTGCCGGACGTACACAAGGCCCGGTGGTTTGCCGGTGCAGCGCTGGATGCCTCCGAACAGGCCATGGCCTCCGTCATGTCCACGGTGCTGTCCCGGCTCAACGCCTTTCTGGACTCGGAACTGGAGCAGGTGCTGTGCTTCGACAGCACCACCAACGCCGAGCAGTTTGCGGCGGAGAAGTCCGCTATCTTCCTCATCCTGCCGGAGGAGGACACCACCAAGAACTTCATGGCAGGGCTGATGATACAGACGCTGGCGCGGGAACTGTTCGCCGTGGCGGACGAGAACGGTGGGCGTCTGCCCGGTCGCGTGGTGTTCTATCGTGATGAGTTCGGAACTATGCCCGCCTTTGACGTGGAGGCGCTGTTCAGCGCGGGACGCTCCCGTGGTATCACACTGGTACCCATCATCCAATCGCTGGCGCAGTTGGAGAAGAATTACGGCAGAGAAGGCGCAGAGATCCTGGCCGACAACTGTCAGGATACCATCTTCGGCGGCTTTGCTCCCAACAGTCAGACGGCGGAGCAGCTCTCCAAATCGCTGGGCAGCCGCACGGTACTCAGCGGCTCTGTCAGTAAGGGGAAGAACGATCCCAGCCAGAGCTTGCAGATGATAGAGCGTCCACTGATGACGCCGGACGAGTTGAAATCCATTCCCAAGGGCAGCTTTGTGGTGATGAAAACGGGAACACATCCCATGCAGACGAAGCTGCGGCTGTTTCTCGATTGGGGCATTACCTTCGATGCGACCTATGCCACACCGGAACACGCGGCGCGGCCTGTGGCCTACGCCAGCCGTCAGGAATTGTTCCTCAGTATCAGCAAAAGATATAGCAGCAGCGACCAGCCCGCACAGGCGCAGCAGGCATCGACCACACAGAGAAGAGCGCCTCACTCGGCCATGGGACTCTACAGCGAGGACACAAGGCCATGAGCTACTTTGGAAGCATCTATGCAGATCAGGAGCTGTCTCATCGCGCCAGGACGGTCTATATGTACCTGAAGGATCGCTCCAACGTAGGAGACACCTGCTGGCCCAGCGTCCGCAGAATAGCGGAGGACTTGAAGCTGTCCCGCCGCACGGTGCAGAGGGCCTTGTCAGACTTGGAGCGACATGGATTTCTGGAGCGCACCCATCGCCGCCGTCCCAACGGCAGTCTGACCAGCAACCTGTACCGCGTCAAGTGAGCAGGAAAAGAGCGCACCTCCCACCAAGGGGGAGGTGCGCTCTTGAACTGTCATAAGGGTAGCGTCACCATGGCGCACCCGGAAGGACTCACTCTATCGGAGGTACTAAGACAGAGGAAAGAATGAGACAAGACTTCTTGTAGACGCAGAGTAAATGTGCTATACTCTGGCCTGTGTGTTTGTCTACAGGGAGGATAGTCATGTTTTATACCGACGAAGAAGTATCTGTAATTACTGGTCTGCTCAACGCCTACCTGGTGCGGGAACACGCCAGTGAAAAGGTCAGAGAATCATATACCAGGATCAGCGAGGGACTTCAAAGCCGTGTGCTGACCAGGGACGATTACGTTTGGCTGGAGAACGCCCTGCTATTCCTCCGCCCATATTGGTGGAATGACCGCGAGGACGGGCGGATGCTGATGGATGCCCTTCTGCATACGCAGACACTGGCAAGACGGGTGCAATGAAATTGATCCTATGACGCGATAAACCCCTGCCATGTGCTATACTGTCGGCATCGAGCCAAGGAGGTGTCTGAGATGCCATTCCAATACCATGTCCACGAAATGACGGCGGAGACAAGCGCAGAAGAATTCGGGACACGCTTTGTCCGTGTGGAAAAGTTCTTGCCTTTCTGCCAGCAGTGCGGCAGCTACGATACCCGCTGGACGTGCCCGCCTTTCGATTTTGACCCCATGACCATTTGGCAGAGCTACAGGGGACTACGGCTGTATGCCCGCATCTTACAGGCGGATGTGCCGGAGCAGCCGCTGGACGAGGCGGTGGCGGCACTGAAGCAGGAAAAGCGTCTGTACCGGCAAGAGCTTCAGCGGTGGGAGCGGGAAACGCCGGAGAGCCAGATGCTGCTGGCGGGCACCTGCGACCAGTGCGAGGTGTGCGAAAAGGTACAGGGACATCCCTGCGGCAGACCGGAGCTGCTGCGCTACTCCATCGAGGCGCTGGGCGGCGATGTGGAGGGCTGTTTGCAGCACTACTTCCACCTGCCCATGCTGTGGGGCAGGGATGGCAAAGCGCCGGACTACTTTGTGTTGGTGGGTGGTCTGCTCACTAAGTGACAACGAAAAATGACGGGTGTATCAGTCGATACACCCGTCATTTTTTCTCATTCTTCTTCGCGGCGTTGGCAGCGGCGCGGGCCTTGTCGCGGTTCTTGCGTTGAGCGACGAGATCGGCCTTGGCCTGCCGTTTCACTTTTCGTTCCTGCAAGAGCTGCACCTCCTGCCGCTGGTACTCCTGCTCGTAGCGGGGATAGTGATGCTCTCGCGGCGGCTTGTACTGTGAAGGCAGCTCTGCGGCCTTCAGCGCCGCAGACCAGTTACCGAAGCGCTGGGCGATGTACGCACCACCCACGACCTCGCAGGGCGCGGGCGTATAGGACACATCGACGCACTGACGTACATAGGCGATGAGGTCGGCGTCGCTGGCGGTTTCATATTCTATCGCAAAAGCCTCGTCCTGCGCTTGCAGGGCCTCGATGGTGCGCTTGACGATCTGCTGGTGCAGCAGGTTATCACCGTTGACCTGTGGCATTTTTGTGTCCCTCCTGGGCATAATAGACTCAGCCAGATGGAGTGACATCCTTCGTAAATCATCATCATTCAGGAAAGCATTTTTCGCCACCGGCTATGGTAAAACGATAGCATTTGCGGGGCGGGAAGTCAAGTATGGCATCGGTGTCAGGGCGAAAACAGTCGCTGGAGACCGAAACGGGAGGTATATCCGCCGAGCCTTTCCGCGATGATGGATGATAAAAAGGGTGTTCGCCGTCAAAAATCGCGTCAGGAGGAGTACGAAATGGCACGCAGAGGGGAGAACATCTATAAGCGCGGAGATGGCCGCTGGGAGGGCCGCTATATCCGAGGTCGGACGCCGGAGGGACGGGCGCAGTACGGCTACGTCTACGCCGCCACCTACAGCGCCTGTCGGGAAAAACGGCGGCAGCGTCTGCGGGAGCTGCCCCGTGAGATCACGCCCAGCAATAACATGACATTGCCGGAGGCTGTGGAGCTATTTTTCGTGGAACGGGAACAGAAACGGAAGCTGAAGGAGTCCACCGTCAGCCGGTATCGGTATGTGGTACGGCAGTATATCCAGCCGCAGCTGGGCGCTGCGCCGCTGTATGCGCTGACGGAGCAGCGGGTAGCGGATTTTTACCGGAAGCTCCAGGAGCAGGGCCTGTCGGCCAAAAGTACACGGGATGTTGGCGTACTGCTGCGAGCCATTCTGCGGATGGCGGCCAAGCGGGGGTGCTTCTGCACGGGCCTGAACGCCGAACTGCCGGCGTACAGGAAGCGGCAGGTGGAGATATTCACCGAGCCGGAGATCCTGCGGCTGGCGCATCATATCGTAAACGAGCCTGACCTGACTGGTCTTGGCGTTCTACTGACGCTGAACAGCGGCCTTCGTCTGGGAGAGTTGTGTGCGCTGCGATGGTCGGATATCGACCTCCATGCGGGCTTTCTGCGGGTGGAGCGGGAGGTACAGCGGATCTATGAGAAAGGCTGCACAAGACTCATTGTGCAGCCGCCCAAGAGCGAATCGTCGCTGCGGAGAATACCGCTGCCAACTGATATCCTGTCCCTGCTGGCAGCGCACAGACCCGAGAACGCGGGCAGTTTCTGCCTGCTGACAAGCTCCGGCGATCCGCTGGAACCGCGTACTATGCAGAACCGATATAGGTCACTGTTGAAACGAGCGGGCGTCCCGTATCGAAATTTCCATGCCCTGCGGCACACCTACGCCACACGCTGCATCGAGCAGAATGTGGATGTCAAAAGCGTCAGCGAGATGCTGGGCCACAGCGACGTGCGGATCACGCTGCAAACCTATGTCCATGTTTCTCTGCGCCACAAGCAGCAGGCGGTGCAGAGCATCTGTTTTCTTCCCATTTGCGGCGGGGACTTTGCGCCGTCAGAAATTCCGTCAGGCGCAGCAAAAGCCGCCGTGCGGCAAGGCGCGGCGGCGCAGGTTTCCTGAATGATGATGATTTACGAAAAAGTTACGCCGTCCGCGCAACAGAATACCCAAAAAACGGCGGGTGTGCAATCCGCGCACCTGCCGCTTTTCGATCGCGTGACAAATTTCATAGGATATGCTATACTATCCCCATTACCACCAAGGAGGACGTATCATGCGTATCAACTGGTTCAAGGACGAAAATCACCTGGTCTATATCAACGGCGCGACACAGCTGGCAGAGCTGGAACGGACGCTGCACTTCCCCGGACTGGAGGAAGCGGCCAACGAGCTGCGGCAGCACCCCACAGCGGAGGGCTTTACCATCAAGGGGCCCAAGCGCACCAGCGGACGGCTGTTCGTGCCTGATCTGACCTTCGGCGAGCACATCGAGATGGGCGAAAACATCTTCTTCTATATGGGTGAGATGCAGGAGTGCTACGTCATCTACTGGCCGGACGCACCGGTGGCAAAGTGAGGCGGCATCGCACATGACTTTCCTGCAAAAGCATCACGGGCAGATGTCCGATTCCATGCTGACAGCCTTTTTCATCATCCTATCCGGCGGCCTGCAGGACGCCTATACCTACTGCTGCCGGGGCAAGGTGTTTGCCAACGCCCAGACTGGCAACATCGTGCTGCTGAGTACGCATCTATTCGAGGGAGACTGGGGACAGGCGCTGCGATACTTAGTCCCCGTGCTGGCGTTCCTGCTGGGTATCTACATTGCGGAGTGCGTCCACCGGCACTTCAAGCGGATGGAGAAGGTACACTGGCGGCAGCTTATCATTCTGGCGGAGATCGTGCTGCTGGCGGCGGTGGGCTTCCTGCCGGAAACGCTGAACACCACCGCCAACGCCGTGGTGTCCTTCGTGTGCGCCATGCAGGTGCAGACCTTCCGCAAGGTGCGGGGCCACGCCTACGCCAGCACCATGTGCATTGGCAATATGCGCAGCGGAACGGAGGCGCTGTGCGCCTACTTCCATACGAGGGATAAGGAAATACTCCACAAGGCGCTGACGTATTTCGGCGTGGTGCTGCTGTTCGCGCTGGGCGCGGGCGTCGGCAGCACCGCCACGCTCCATTGGGGCGCGGGGACGATCTGGCTGTCCTGCGGCCTGCTGACCGTCAGCTTCCTCATCATGTTCATCCACGACGAGGAAGAAAAGCTGAATGAATAAAAACAACACCGGCGGCGTTACCCACACGCTGCCGGTGCTGCTTTGAGGTGATGTTCCTCATGGAAAAGAAAAGTAAAAGTATGGTTGGCTGAACCGTGGCTTCATCATAGCAGGTAGAATAGGTTTTGTGAAGCGCATCTTTATTCTTGAAAACATGAGGACTTGTATAGTATAATGCTCCTCGAAATGAGGTGCGCCATGAGTATTTCCAAATATCAGGTCTTTCTGAAAACCGTCTCCTGCGGCAGCTTCTCCAAGGCGGCGGAGGCTATGAACTTCACCCAGTCCGGCATCAGCCACGCCATCAACTCGCTGGAAAACGAGCTGGGCGTGAAGCTGTTGAGCCGCAACCGCGGCGGCGTGGTGCTGACAGCGGACGGACGTGCTGTGCTGCCCAAAATCGAAAAGCTGTGCGCCGCCCACCACTCTCTGATGCAGACGGTGGAGGGGCTGAAGGACATGGACAGCGGCCTTGTGAAGATCGCCACCTTCTCCAGCGTATCTGCCCAGTGGCTGCCCCGTATCCTCAAGAGCTTCGGGAAGGTATATCCCAACATCGAGTTTGAAGTAGTTACCGGCGATTTCTATGACCAGATCGAGGACTGGATCGTCAACGGAACAGTGGACTGCGGCTTTCTGCGGCTGCCGTCGGTGAAGCGCTTACAGACCTACGCCCTGCATCGGGACGAATTGCAGGTCATCGTCCCCTGTGACCATCCCTACGCCGATCGCGACCCGTTCCCCGTGTCTGCGCTGGCAGAGGAACCCTTCATCCAGCTGGAGGAGGGCGACGACTACGAGATCATGGCGGCCTTTGACGAGATGGGCATCCGTCCCAACGTGAAGTACATCGCACGGGAGGACAGGACTATCTTGGCTATGGTGTCGGAGGGCCTGGGCATCAGCCTGCTGCCGGAGCTGATGGTGCGCCACAGCCCCACGCCCATCAAGGTCTGCCATGCGCCGCTGCACTTCTACCGTACCATCGGCATCGGCGTCAAGGACAAGAAGGCACTTTCCAACTCCACCCGTCTGTTCGTGGACTATGTGCGGACGTGGGTGGCGGAAAACGGGAATACATAAACGTTCAACTTTCGCTAAAAAAGCATGAGAACACGTCATGTAATACAGACAAGAACGCAGTTCTCGTAAGGCTTCGCAGGAACACACAAAATATCCCTCGGAAATGTATCCTTCCGCGAAACAAAATCCCTCTTGCAAAACGGCGGGGTGTTCATCATAATAGCACCCGTAGCCCCCGAAAAGTGAATAGGCTTACCGGTCTGAAACGCTGCGGCGTTTCGGTGAAAGTTGGAATGTGGGTCAAAGTCCCCGCGAACAGGTCACTGTGAGGCTCCTCTGAGGCAGGAGATAAGTCAGGTCGCGCCGGTAAGCGTCACAATGCACACGCCTGAAACCGAGCTGCATGAACGGGGGCTTCGCGCCCGTTTACACGAGAGGAGCGTCGGCATTTGCCGGCGCTTTTTGCATGAAGTCAGGGCACCTATGGGGGACGGAAAGGTGCTTGAGAAAATGGGAGAACGCAGGAAATACGTCCGCAGGGACGCCACGGTGGAACGGCTATCCGCTATCTTTTTAGAGGATATGGTTGGGAGCGTAAAGCCGTCTACGCTGGAGTGCTACCGCCGCAACATCCGATGTCACATCCTGCCAGAGCTGGGAGAGCGCGTGGCGGCGGAGTTGGCGGCGGCGGAGATCAACGACTACATCCAGCAGTTACAGGAGGACTATTCGCCCAAGCTGGTGCGAGAAATCGGTGGCCTTCTGCTGCGGATCGTAGGTATGGCCGGTGTGGGCTACGGCGAGGATGTGACGCTGCCGAAGGTGCGGCAGAAGGCCGTGGAGGTGTTCACCGAGCCGGAACTGAAGCAGATGGGACAGGTCATCCTGCGCCGCCCAGACAGGACGGGGCTGGGCGTGCTGCTGACAGCCTACACCGGGTTGCGGCTGGGAGAGCTGTGCGGCCTGCAATGGCAGGACGTGGACGTCGGCGCGGGACTGCTGCACATCCAGCGGACGGTGGAGCGCATCGCGCAGATAGGCGGCGGGACGTGCCTGACAGTGCAGCCACCGAAAACGGAAAATTCCGAGCGCTGGATACCCATTCCGAAAGAGATGCTGCGGATGCTGAAGCCAGAGACAAAGCAGCCGGACAGCTACCTGCTGACCGGCGGGGAGATCGTCCCTGACCCGCGGGCGATGCAGTACCGCTATAAGGTGTTGTTGGAGCGCTGCGGCGTGCGGTATCGGAATTTCCATTGCCTGCGGCACAGCTACGCCACGCGGTGCGTGGAGCGGGGGGTGGACGTGAAAAGCGTCAGCGAACTGCTGGGTCACGCCGATGTCCGCACCACGCTTCGGCTATACGTCCACTCGTCTATGGACTACAAGCGCAAGGCCGTGGAGGGGATTGGCTTCCTCAAAGGAATAACGTAAAAAAGGACGCCGTTCGGCGTCCTTTATCCAAAAAATGGCACAAAAATTTTCGCAAAGTAACATACTTTGCGAAAACTTTCCAATTTCAACCGAATAACAGTATATACCAGCCGTTTTTCCGTGTCAACAACGAGTTCTAATTTTCGACTTTTTTCTGGCGTAAATCTGGAATGCCTTGCAGCACAAGGCGTCCCGCGCTTTTTCGCAAAGTATGTTACTTTGCGAAAAAATCGAGGCCAAAAACTGAATAAAAGGTCTTGCGAAGTCGTGTGGCTGTCGCTGTAAAGACGGTATATCATTACCGTCAGGTGGCAGTTATGAAGGAACGGGGTGATACCCCCTGCGGACGGCGCTGTTGACGTAAGGAATGGACCAAAGCGGCAGAAATGCCGTGTGGCGAATAGCAGCCATTGGAGCGAACGCTCTGAGAAGGTAGGTTCAGGTACGAGAAGGGCAAAAGCCCTTCGTGACGTTAGGGCAGAAGAATTGCACGATGGAGGATCAGTGTTGGACAGCGGGCGATCTCTCCCTGACGGCATAGGCGGGAGTGCGCGCTGGCGAGATTCGTCAGCGCATTTTCATTTCTGCCGGATCACCGCTGGTTTTCTTTGGAAAACCGGCGTTTTTTTGTAAGGGAGGACTATGCCATGTCACACAGGAATCCCCGCGAGAGATTTGACTACAAGAGTTGGTTTGAGCGTAATGTGGCCAAGCGTACCGTGGCGGCGCTGGAAGCGCGGGACGCGGAGTTTGCCGAAAAGCACGCGGATACGCCGCTGGCGCATTTGGCGCAATACGTCGGCAATCGTGCTGAACTGCTGCGGCACACGCCCAGTCCCTGCGAGATAGACGGCGGCACGTTTATCGAGGAGCGCTTCGGCGGTTGGGCCGCAGTATTGGAGATGGCACACCTGCGGCCACCGGCGAAAGAGCCCAAGTTGAAAGACACCGCACGCTACAAGCGGGAAAAAGCCGTGCAGGAGCCGCTGTTCTACGAGGAATCCGAGCGCAAGAAGAAGGCGAAACGCGCCAAGGCCGCCGCCAGCCATGCGGCACAGCAATCACGGCTGAAAGAGAAAAAGCGGCTGGAGCAGGAAAAGAAAGAGGCTCGTGATGCCGCTGCCCGCCAGCGCGAAATTGAGAAAGCGGCAGAAGCCGCCGAGCAGGAGGTGTCCTGCTGAGTTACCCTTGTCAAGCCATGACGGTCTGAACGGAGACTGTCAGCTTTCCATAAGGGTGGGAGGGGAAAAGCCGCCCCTCCCACCTCCTCTCTTTTTTGAACGGCAAGACCAAAACCACATACAAAAGCAAATATGTTACCCGCCCCTGCGGGGCAGGTAACGGGAAAAATACGCCCCATCTGCGGGGCGAGAAACAGGAATAGGAGCAAACACACATGATCTCTTTGAGTGAAATACTGCATACCATCGCCCAGGCGCTGATGATCCCCTGCCTCATTATACTGATAATTCTGATGGCCGGGGCGGTCTGGCAGATCGGCGACATCGTGGTTGAGTACATCGCGGAGCGCCGCAAGCATAAGTGTAACGTCCCCCAGCTGCTGCGCGACGTACACGCGGCGGGTGCGGACGGCCTTGCGGAGCTGATTGAAAACAGCGGCCTGCTGCGGCGGCAGAAGAAGGCCCTGCTGGAGCTGGCGGAGAGCCGGGGGCTGCCCAAGGACACCCTGACGGCGCTGGCGGAGCGCCTGCTGGCCACGGAGGAGGCGCGGAACGCCCGCACCGCCTCCATCACGGACATGATCGCCAAGCTGGGCCCCATGTTCGGCCTGCTGGGCACGCTGATACCCCTGGGCCCCGGCATCGTGGCGCTGGGACAGGGCGACACGGTGACGCTGTCGGAGTCCATGAACGTGGCATTCGACACCACCATCGCCGGCGTCATCAGCGCGGCGGTGGCCAGCGTCATCTCCCACATCCGCAAGCGGTGGTACAACGACGACATGGTGTCGCTGGAAACGCTGATGGAGGCAGTTTTGGAGGAGGTCACGAGCGATGTTGAAGGGTAAGTTTTCCTCCCGCCGCCGGGTGACGGAGGAGGTGGACGCCATGTCCGGGCTGGCGAACCTGTCGGACGTGATGCTGGTGTTCGCCTGCGGGCTGATGGCGGCGGTCATACTGAACTGGAACGTGGATCTGAGCAAGACCCGCGTGGAGATCCTCCAGCGGGAGCAGATGCAGGAGCTGGACAACGCGGAGGAGATGGAGCAGGACATCCAATCCTCCAGCAGCTTCGAGCAGAAGGGTACGGTGTACGAGGACCCGGAGACCGGGAAGCTGTATGTGGTGATGCCGAAGGGCAGTAACTAAATAGTTTTTACATAGATACGTTCAACAGAGAGAGGAGCAAATCACATGAAGAAACGGACAAGCAGAGTGTCCCGGCGCGTGGTAAGCCTGCTGATGAGCCTGGTGCTCACGCTGACGCTGGTGACCCCCGCGGCCTTTGCCACGGAGGTGGTGGGCGGCAGCGGTACGGCCATCATCGAGGGCAACGCGAACCCGGCTGATGCCAACCCTAATGAGGATACCGAGGGCAAGAATGACGTGGATAAGAACACCGAGGACGGCGCGGTCGAGCAGCCCACCGAGCCTGATGATGAAGATAAGGTGCCCAGTGAGGGCGAGGACGCTGTCAACGAGCCTTCCAATGAAGCCGATACTCAGGAGGGCGAAGGCACTGACACACCTGTAGTCGCCCAGCGCACGGTAACTGTGGAAAGATACCGCACCGACGCGGCATACGAGGTCAAGATCGTCGTAGGCGTTGAAGAAGACGGCACGACCGAAAAGCTGGATACCACCTACGCAATCGACGCGGATACCAAAACGGTCACGCTGAAGCTGACCACGGCTGACTATGCCGGTGGGCCTATTTACATCAAAACGGCTTTGGACGATGTGCTGGTGACCGAGGGCGAAAATCAGACCCCGGCATTGACGAAGGATGATCTTACGCTGAAATACACCCTGCCCGAAGATGGCGACGTGACCCTTTACTACGGCACGCAGGCGGATTTCGTCTCCTCGTGGTATGGTGATGGTAGTGCTACAGAGTACACCATCCGCACCGCCGAGGAACTGGCGTATTTGGCACAGCTGGTAAATGGGACGGCCACGGATAGTACGGGCAACATCGTTGCCGCACAAACTTTCTCCGGCAAGGTCATTACGTTGGCGCGGGACATTGACCTGTCCGCTGTGTGTCATCCTGCGGATGAAGAAAGCGGCATCGCTGAGGTCAGCTGGACACCAATTGGCAGAAGAGCGGTAGTAAGTTTTGCCGGAACTTTTGATGGTAACGGTTACACCATCGGAAATATGTCCGTCACCGTCGCAAATAACAGTGGGCAGGCGGGGCTTTTTGGCTGGCTTTCCGGCACAGTTCAAAATCTGATTGTCACGGGCGAAATAAAATTGGAGGGATGCAAGACTTCGCTTTTTGTGGGTAGCATTGCAGGGCAAGCGATGAAAAGCACCATTACCAAGTGCAACAGCAGGGTAAATATTACGGTGCAGAGCTTCTCAAAAGCGGCATCTGTGGGCGGCCTTGCCGGTGCTGGCAACGGTACGGTCAAAAACTGCCTTAATGAGGGACGCATTTTGGTGGAATCCACCCAAGCGGTGGGAAACACTATCATTGGAGGTATCGCTTCCGGCGGATGTGCGGTAAATGCCTGCTGGAACACTGGCGAGATTACTGTGAAAGTGCCTAAGGCAACTGGTAAGATTTATGTGGGAGGTATGATTGGGCAGAACAGAAACAATGTTTTGGTAAACTGCTATAACGGCGGTGCCATCAAAGTGATGAGCAATGCTGACAGTAATATGGAGTGTTTGGTGGGCGGCATTGCTGGTAAGGCAGGGAACAAAGGAGTACACAACAGTTACAACCTCGGTGATGTGATGTGCACAAAGGCCGGCACTGCTTACGGTATCAGCAGTGCTGCGGTTACCAACAGTTACTATATCTGCAAGATTAACAGTGCAGAGGAAGATACTAAGAAGTACTTTGACAGCGATAGAATTGAGCAATCCATCACCTATGAGGAAGCCGCCCGGAGTTACAAAGTGGGTGAAAACACGCTGGTCAAGACACTCAATGATAACAAGGGCGATGGCCTTAAATGGTTTGTCAACATTTCTGAAGGCATCACCAAGCCTATTTTTGTTAAGCAGTGGGACGGCACAGACCACCCGGACTATGTACCGGATGGCACAAAAAGAGAAGTCCATGTGACCTATGATCCCAACGGCGGTGGCGGCAGCGGCACGAGCGTCTCGGTAGCGGTAACGCTGAATGAGGACGGCACGGTGAAGACGCCGGGCAGCCATACCATTCTGACGGCGGAAGCTGCTGGGGTCGAAAAGGACAATAACGAGTTTAAGGATTGGAACACTGCCGCAGATGGCAGTGGAACTCCTTACGTTCCCAACGATGTCATATCCGTCAGCGAGGACCTGACCCTCTACGCACAGTGGCAGCCGCTGTGGAAGGGCAGTGGCACAGAGAGCGATCCGTATCAGATAGAGAACGAGGCGGACTGGCTCAAGATGCAGAAGTACGCTGGAAAATATAAGTATTACCGCGGTGCATGGTTCGCGCTCGTGAATGACATCACTCTCGACAGCAGCTATGAGCCGTTTAATTTCGCAGGCAACCTGAAGGGCAACCATCATGCCATTACGGTGAATATACCGAAAACTACCGAAAACGGCAAGCATAGCCGGGGCTTGTTTGACTCACTCGCCGGTGGAACAGATGGTTTACTTATCGAGAATCTGACTATTGCGGGCAGCGTGACCGCTTTCCAGTATGCCGGTGGTCTGGCGGGCAGTGCAAGCAACAAGGTGACGCTGGAGAATGTCACCAGCAATGTTACGGTACAGGCCGGGGGCGATCAATATGACAGGACATCTGCTGCTGGCGGCTTGTTCGGCACTTATAACGGAGGTGGGATGTACCCGCTTACCGTGAAGAACTGCACCAACAGCGGAACCGTGACCGCTTATCAGGCTGCGGGATTTGTTGCCACGATGAACAGTGAGGCGAATATGAGCTTCAGTGGATGCCAGAACACTGGAGCCATCACCGGCAAAGGAGCCTATGGTGACGGCTATGCAGCGGGCTTTGTGTCGATCCATAATGCGTACAATCTGACCTGCACATTCGAAAACTGTGCGAACAGCGGCACGATCAGCGCTAACGCCTGCGCAGCCGGTATTGCTATTCGCTGCCGGCTTGCCGCCAACTGCACCAATAGCGGTACGATCAGCGGCAACATCGCCGGGGGCATTTTGGAAAGCGGTGCAGTCAAATACAGCACGAACACCGGCGAGATCAACGGAAAATCCTGCGCGGCTGGTATTGCGGCGGCATCCAGCACGGGCAGATATACGGTGGAGTTCTGCGCCAATTTCGGCAAGGTAACGGCTACTGCTGGAATCGGTGTGGCAAAACGTGCGTATGGCATTGCATCGCAGGGCACGGTCAAGAACTGCTTTACCTATAACAATGAGGCGCGCGTTCCTGTTGCGGGTGCGACGGGTAGAAATTGTATCATCACGAACAGCTACTACCTTGCTAACAGCAAGGACGAGTTCCCCAGCACTATGGGCGGCGAATGGGCCAGCGAGGCTGATTTCGCCAGCGGCAAGGTAGCTTGGGGTGTCGGCGGCAAGGGCGAAGGCTCCCAGGGTGGCACTGGCCAGGATGCAAAGCTCGGCTGGTGGAAGCAGGACAAAAACGACGCATATCCGACACTGCTGGACAACCCCGATATGAGTAAGCGGTACTACCGTACAGACGTAGACTGCGGCACTGGCGGCGAGGTGGAACTGGCCCGCAATGCAAGCAGCACGGTCAAAGAGCTTTCCAGCAAAGAAGCAGTCTATGGGCCTGCGGGTACCAGCGTGACCATCAAGGCCACACCCAAGGACAACACCTTCGGACTGAAGTCCCTGACATGGACGCATAACGGCCAGACTGATGTTCTGCCTGCTGCGGGCACGACGAACATCGTCATGCCCGCAGAGAGCAATGGTACTATCCACGCCGAATTTGCCAGTGTTGGCCCCGGCGGTAACGGTGGTTACTACTACGGCGGCAGCGGCGACGGTACCGGCACCGGCGATAAGGACGACGAGGGCCTGCAGGACGGCCTGAATATGGATGTGGAGTACGACATCAAGGGCCTTGTGCTGGGCGCCTACGCCGAGTGGGGCTCCAACGGCGGGAACAAGTCCTTCCAGAAGTGGCTGGAAGAAAATCCCAACGTGGTCCGCGCTCTGCTGACCAACAGTCTGGACAACATGGCCACCGCAGCCGTGGGTAAGAAGACCGATGAGGCCAAGGATCTGGCGGCTCTGCTGCTGGCCAGTCTCAACGAGCACACCGGCGTGGACGGAAAGAACGGCGACACCATCGCCAAGGCGCTGCAGAAGTACATCGACTCCGGCAGCGAGGAGGTATTCAGTGCGTGGCTGACCGGTGGCGGCGGCATGGCCAGCGGCACCTACGAGAGCATCTACGGCCAGTACGCCAGCAGCCTTGCGGCACTGGCAGACCGTCTGTACAGCAAGTGGGAGGCCAGCGGCACGTCTATGACCTTCCCGGTGTGGCTGGACTCCCAGCAGGTGACGATGGAGAGCCTGTCCGAGAACGCGGAGGAGCCTGACGCCGAGCCTGACGACACTCAGACCACTGAAGCGCCGGAGGATGTGCCGGACGGACAGGATACCGAGGGCGGTGCCAGCGGCAACTCCGTGTGGGAGGTCATCGGCACGGTGGTGCGGGAGAATCCCATCATCGTCTGGAGCATCGTGGCAGTCGTTGCGGCCTTGGTCATCGTGGGCGCGGTGCGCCGTTACCACAAGGTCAAGCGCGATGAGCGTGACGATGTGGCCAGCAAGAAATAAGTGAAATAGACGGCTCTTAGGGGAGCAGTCTGCCGATTCGCGTGGGCGGAATTTCCGTCCACGCGAATACGGCTATATAAACGGAAATGGGAGGGATGCCTCTGTGAGAAGAAAAGTGCGGAATTGGGCGGCGTTTCTGCTGGCGCTGGCGCTGGTATTGGGCATGATACCCGCAGCTTACGCGGCGGGATACAGCATCACCGTCAACGCCCCAACAGGGAATGATCTGCCCTATTGGGTGTTTGAGAAAGTGGGCGTAGACAGCGCAGATGTGCTGAACCTGACGGCCAACGAAGGGCATACCCTGCCCACAAATAAGGTCGCCCGTGTGTCGCTGGCTGTGGGCAAAAACAAAGAGGATGAAGCTGCCTGCGGTATCTCCATCAATGGGATGTACTATGTGCAGTCGGTCACGCTGGAGCATCCCGACTTCTTCACCGGTACGGTGGAGATCCAGATCGGCAGGGATGCCCAATGGAGCGAGGAGACGTGGGGCAATATCACGCCGGTGGAGGGCTCCAACATCCTCGGCCGCGTGCAGTTCAAGAACGGTACGTTCACCGGCGATGTGAGTATCACCGTCAGTCCCATGACGGCAGAGCAGGCGGAGGCGGCGCAAAAGCAGAACCAGCGACAGGTCGTACCGCAGGGCAAGTACACGGTGGCCCAGATCTCCGAGGCCATTCAGGGCATTATGACGCAGAAGCGTTCTGCGCTGGGGTTGTCTGAAACTGATAATCTCCTCTCCGGGGACGAATTGACCTACGCGGGCAGCTCCGCCACAGACTGGCTGCCCATCGGTCTGAGCCGCTGCGGTGTAGAGGATGACTACGACGCCTACCTCGCGGCCTTGCAGACCTACGTCGAGCAGAAGTACCGTGAGCCGGACAAGCTGGATCGAGTGAAGGCCACCGAGTGGCATCGTATCTCCCTTGCTGTGCTGGCCTGCGGCGGCGATCCCACCCACTTCGGCAAGGATGAAAACGGCAGCGACATCAACCTCATCGCGGACGGTGTATATGACCGCGGCAAGACCGTGGACATCGGCGCGCAGGGGCTCAACGGCTGGCTGTGGGGGCTTATCACACTGGACAGCATGAAGTACAACATCCCCGCAGGCTCGTCCTACACCCGCACGGAGATGATCAAGAGGATACTGTCCTTCCAGCTCCCGGACGACGGATTCAGCCTGCGCTTTGCACAGGGCAGCACCGCAGATCCGGACATCACGGCCATGGCGATACAGGCCCTTGCGCCGTACTACCGAAATTCGACCTTCAACGTGAAAGACCCAGTGGACAAGGCGCTGGGCTGCCTGTCCGAATTGCAGCTGGACACCGGCGACTTCCGCAGCTGGGGCACGCGGAACTCCGAGTCCGTGTCGCAGATCATCGTGTCGCTGTGCTCCATCGGCGTTGATCCGCAGAACGACACCCGGTTCATCAAGAACGGCATCAACCTGCTGGACGCGCTGTTTTACTACCAGCAGGAGGACGGTGGCTTCGCCCACTCCTACGAGTCCGATCCCGGCAACCCCTCCGCCATTCCCGGCGAGAGCAACAGCATAGCCACCGACCAGGCCCTGCTGGCGCTGGTGGCCGTGTGGCGGCAGGCACAGGGTATGAGCATCCTGTACGACTTCCGCCCCGGCAGCGTGTCCGCCAAGATACTGACGCCGGAGGAGAGCGAGGTGTCCTTTGCGGGGAGCTATGAGTTCACCGAAGCAGACCAACAGCAGGCGGACGCCCTGCCCCAAAAGCTGACCACGGAGAACGATGCCGAGGTGACAGCCCTGCTGAATAAGCTGAAAATGAGCCGTGACTTCGACGGCTACGACACCTACATGACCAAGCTGACGCAGGCCAAGAGCGACATAGACGCGCTGTACGCGGAGATAGAGAGCCTCAACGCGGACATCCAGGAGCAGATCATCTCCATGACCGAGCCGGGACTGGGCGAGAAGTCCACCGTGGACAGGTTGGTGAAGCGGTACAAGGCGCTGTCCGACCATGACAAGGAACTTGTCCAAAACTGGGATACCGTACTTGCGGTAAAGGCGCAGACAGACGCGGCGCAGAGAAACCTGTTCCTTATCATTGGCGGCGCGGTGGTCGTCATGGTGGCCGCAACAGTGGTCATCCGCCGTAGGAGGGAGAGCAAATGAGAAAGCATATCACAAGATTACTCACCACACTGCTGGCGCTGGTGATGCTTTTGCCCATCGTAGCACAAGCTGCTCCCACGGACGGCTGGACGGACGAGGCGGAGCAGGCATATCAGACGGTGACGCAACTGGTCATCCAGCGCGTCACCGAGAGCAAGGACTACCTTGCCACCGCTACGCAGGAGGAGAACACCAAGGCGGTCTATGCCCTGTGGATCTCCGGCGCAGCTGTCCCCAGCGGCTTCTATGACGAATACCTGCAAGCGCTGGCCGACTGGCTGGATCTCGCCGTCAAGCGGGGCAAGACGGCCTACATCCCCGGCGTTATCCGCACGGTGGCGGCCATGGGGCTGGACTTGACGGACTTTGCCGGACACGATCTGATGGACGCCCTGCGGAAGCCGGAGCTGGTGGAGGCGGACGAGGATCGGCTGGATATGCTGATGGACTTGGACGCCGCAGGTGATGCAGGTAAGAAGGACGAGTTCAACGCGCTGCGGGAGCAGCTTCTGACGGAAGCCCTTGCCCGCCAGCAGAGCAGCGGCGAGTTCCGTTATACCTCCAAATGGCCCGCCGAGCTGAAGCAAAAAGGCGTGGACGATGAACCTGACCGCTTCGACTATATCCTGCTGACGGCCAAGTCCGTACAGGCCCTCGCACCTTATCAGGATCGCAAGGACGTATCCGCGGCCATAGACAAGGCGTTGAACTATCTCTCCGAGCAGCAGCTCCCCAGCGGCGGGTTCGTCAAGTACGGTGATGAGGACGTAGAGGAGGACGCGGCGGTGCTGGAGATGCTGGCCGCGCTGGGTATTTCCCTCACGGACGAGCGCTTTACCAAGGACGGTCACACCGTGCTGGACGGCATGATGGGGTGGTATCAGGATTTCTATTTTGAGGAAGCACCTAAGCCCGGACAGGGGTTCTATCGGGAAGAAACGCATTGGGGCTATTCAGATGGTACATACACACCTATCGGATGGGGGATATCTTCATGGACTACCATGAGCGACCCGGATGCGCCCGATGACCCCGACAGGTCTGTGATAAGGCGGGATTACCTCAATGGGACTGCATTTCCGGGAATCGCGGCTATCCGTGTTATGGCAAAAGAAACATCCATTAACCATGGCAGTGTCACCTCACCCGCAGGTGGAGACATAAGCACAAAGCTGAACTACAAGCAGATGTTGAAACAGGAAACTAAAGGGCTGGCCAGTCGAGTTATAGGTGAATTTGAAGATGTGCTGACTACCCCTCGTGAAATATCAGATAGTGAGATCAGCACATTTTCCGCGCAGTTGTTGGCTTTGCAAAATGCGAATATAGAGTTGACAAAGGCTGAAACGGAAAAGCTGCAGGAGATCATGACCGCCATGGTGGGAGCCAGCAGCGAATACTATTTAGGGCGAACGTCCTCAACCTATTCCGCCGGTGCGGTGCGCGCCATGCAGTATCTTGGCATGGACCCCGGTGACATCAACGGCTTGGACTACTTGGCCGTGCTGACGAATACCGATAAGTTAGTAGCTACATCTACTTACGACTTCAACAGCTTCATGGAGGATATTGCCGCAGTTGATCCTGTTGTCTGGCGTTCCCGCGGCGTGGATGTAGGTGCTGTTGTGGACAAATATGCGACACGCATTCTTGCAGATCAAACCCCGGATGGTGGCTTTGACAGCTACTATGGTGTCAATATCGCACAAGGTCATGCGGATACCTCGTGGAGGGATGATGCACGCTACACGGCGGAGACCTTGACCGCACTGGCACCGTATGCGGATAAAGAGTATGTGGCTAAGGCTATTGATGCAGGTTTGGAATACCTGTCCTCCGTGCAGCTGGCAGACGGCAGTTTTGCCAACATGAGCAAAGAAACGCCGGATGGGGAAGTGACGCTGGCTGTTCTGAAGATGATGGAGGCGCTTGACATTTCTCTGGAAGATGAGCGCTTTGTGAAGAACGGCAACACCGTGGCAGACGCCATGCAAACGTTCTATGTGGACGGCGTGGGATTCATCAGCAATTTCGATGTAGAAGCACCGCTGGACAATTTGGAAATCTTACCAAGGTATGATAACCCCAACATGGGTGTATCTGATACGATCTCCGCCCTCACCTACCTCCAGGCCGCCGAGAACGGCAAGTTCGGCCCGGACGGCAAGGGCAACAGCGTGTTCGAGATCGTGGGCTCTGCCCTGACCGAAACGCCGCTGGGAGCGATATTGCTGGCCGTCATCATCGTCGTGCTGTTGGCTTTCGGTATGATTCGCCGCTACCGCCGTATTAAGAAGGAGCAGTGACATGAGCGCGAAGTGCAGACATATTGTTTCACTGTTTTTGGCAGTTCTCCTTCTGCTGTCCTGCGCCGCCTGCGGCCAGACACAGACGGTGCAGCCGGAGGATACCGGCGATAAGGACCAGTACATGACCGAGCCTGTCCCGGAGGGCAAGCCCAATCCGGTAGAGCCGCAGGATACGGCGGTGGATACCACCGTAACGCACACCTGCACGTTCTCCATCTCCTGCGAGACCATTCTGGACAACATGGACAAGTGTGTGGAGAACAAGAAGTTCCTCGTGCCGGAGGACGGCATTGTTTTTCCCGCCACGGAGGTGGAGTTCAGCGAGGGCGAGAGCGTATTCGATGTACTCCAGCGCGTATGCCGTGACAACGCTATTCACATGGAGTCCAACTGGACGCCCATGTACAACAGCGCATATGTGGAAGGTATCAACAACCTCTATGAGTTCGACGTGGGAAGCCTCTCCGGCTGGATGTATAACGTCAACGGCTGGTATCCCAACTACGGTTGCTCCCGTTACCAACTGAAGGACGGCGATGTGGTGGAGTGGCGTTATACCTGTGACCTGGGCTACGACCTGGGTAGCGGGATGGGCGGATAATGGAGGCACCATGATATAGAGAACGCTGGTATAGGAAGCGGGATCCCCAGAACGCATTGGCCTCTGGAGAAATTCGAGAGGCCGCCTAACCATGCGGATAGACAACACTGTATAGCGGAGAAAAAGCCATGGATGGCCCTTTGCGGCCATCCATGGCTTTTTCTCCGCTTTTTATTACGCGCATACCGAGCCTGTTGTCGTAGCCCGCCGTTTCCGTCGTTTGCGAGTTTTTCACAAATGGCGAAACGGAGGTAGCAAAATGCACTTTGACCAATATGCGTTCGGACGGCGGGTCAAGTATCTTCGTAGAAAGAGAAGCTTGACTCTGGAGCAGATGTCATCCGCGCTGAATATCAGCATTGACCATCTCAGCAGAATTGAACTCGGCAAGCGAGGTGCCTCTATTGACCTTACGCTTGATATAGCCAATCTCCTGGATGTTTCCGTTGATTTTTTGGTTAGAGGGACATCTCGGATGTCACCATCTACTAAGAAGCTGATCGATCAAATTCGGGAGTTGCTTGATGGGTTCGAGGCTATGTAAAGAAGTTCGACCTACAAGGTCTATCAATTCGACCTACCCCGCTATAAAAATTTCTTTGACTTCAAGGTACAATTTACTCAAGCCAAACAAAGGGCCTATTGTACCTTGAAAAACGCCATTCGGCCATATCCGGCAACTGGATCACATCAGCAGATGAGCCTCCGTAAGAAAGAGGACAGCGATGCGGAGAACGCGCCATGACCACCTGCACGGGAATTCCCCGTGTCAATGCAGGTCCCAGATCGGAAGGTGCCAAGCGATACCCGTTCATCCAAAAGCAGCCGTGGCAGGCTGTCTCGCCATGACCTCATCTGCCTACAATGGTACTTCTGCATAGCGATGCCTTCACAAAATCGGTGCAGCTCGGAGAGATCCTCGGAGGGGTGCAATTCCCATGTGCGGCGCCAGCCGCAGACCAGTTGACCGCCCAGTAGTCCGGGAAGTAGTGTCGAATAGGACTGGACAAACGACAGAAACGGCGTGGGCCGTTCCGGGAAACCGGGGCGGCCCCGCCATGACCTTTGCCTGATGGCAGAAACGCGGGTGCTGCACTTTCCCTCCCCCTCACATACCTACTACCTATACCCCATTACCTCTTACCGCAGCACCCGTGTTTGTGCCATCAGAAAACGTATACAAGGAGAAAACTATGCAGGATAAGAACGTTGATTTTTGCGGCATCCTGAATCTTTTGGCTGCACTGAAACGAGCCGGTTTCCCCAAGGCAGAGCTGGAGCAGGTCGCTGTGCGTATCGCAATGCAGACCGGCGCGACGATCCCTATTTCTTTCTGAGCTTCTTTGTAAAAAGCAGTAGCTTTACAGCAGTGGTTGTGGTATGTTATGTTGCTACAAGGAGGAGGTGAACGGTCACGGAAGAGAAAGAGATCAACGGAAACCTTGCCCTGAACGGCAAAGAACGACGGGTCATCAGAATCGAAGCCACCCATGAGTGGGATGCACAGAAGCTGCGGGTGGCAGCTTACTGCCGGGTCAGCTCTTCCTCGGAGGATCAGCTCAATTCCTTCGCAGCGCAGAACATCCACTACACGCAGTACATCACCGAGCATGAGGACTGGCGGTTGGTGGATATCTACGCTGACGAGGGCATCACCGGCACCTCTGTGGAGAAGCGGGGTGATTTCAAGCGGATGCTGGCCGACAGCGGACGCGGACTCATTGACCGCATCCTGGTCAAGTCCATCTCGCGCTTTGCCCGCAATACGGCAGAGTGCCTGGAGGCCATCCGGCAGTTCCGAGCCTGCGGCACGACAATCTTCTTCGAGAAAGAAAACATCGATACCGCACGGATGTCCTCTGAACTGATGACCGCCCTGTACGCTGCGTTCTCACAGAGTGAGAGCGAGTCCATCTCCGGGAATATGCGCTGGAGCTATCGAAGGCGCATGGAATGTGGGGAGTATATTCCAACATCACAGCCGTTTGGCTACCGCCTTGTTGATGGGAAGATTGAAGTATATGAAAAAGAGGCCCAAGTAGTTCAGGCCATCTTTAACAGATATCTGTCTGGTGCAGGTACAACGGAGATCGCCAAATGGCTGAATGATCAGCAATTCTGTAAAAAGTGGTCACAGAGAGCTGTCAGCAGGATCCTACGTAATGAAAAATATATCGGGGATTCGTTATGGCAGAAGACATATCAAACTGCTACTCTCCCTCGAAAGAATGCTGTAAATAATGGTATACTTGAAAAATACTATGTAGAGGCGACACATCCTGCTATCGTTTCAAGAGCGCAATTTAATTCGGCACAGAAACTGTTGGGAGAAAGAAACGAAAGACCGGCTATGAAGGCAAATACAAAAATATATCATCCAGTCATGTGTTGTTCATGTGGCAGTGTTTTACGGAAGAAGATGGTAAATGGTACGCTGTACTTGGCGTGTAAGCACCATGAGGCCGACAAAACAGCCTGCCCCATCACACAGATTCCTGAAGCCCAGGTTCAACAAGCCTTCCTCCGGCTGTACTACAACCTCAAGCACCAGGGCAGCCACATCCTGTCCGACTTCATCGCCAACCTCCAGTCTATCCGTGAACGGAAATTTCTCTGGAGTGTAGATGTCATTGAACTGAACAAACAAATAGCGGAACTTACCAGTCAGAATCAACTGCTGACCACTCTGAAGGAAAGCGGCTGCGTTGATCCTGACATTTTTATATCCAAGAGCAATGCGCTGACCGAACAGCTCCGCGCCGCCAAGCAAGCCAAAAGCAGGATCCTTAACCAAGACGGTGATGACACCATCCCCTGCACCCAGGAGCTCATCACCATCCTCAAAAGAGGGCCTGAAACGCTGCACGACTTTGACGGGGAGCTGTTCGGTCAGCTTATTGACAAGGTCATCATCGAAAGCAACACCAGCCTGCGGTTCCGTCTGAAAAATGGGCTGGAGCTGCGGGAGGGTATAGAAAGGACGGTGCGGTAATGGGCAACAGGAAGCTGCCCTTCGGCTACAAGATGGTCATGGGCGAGATAGTCGTTCATCCGCAGGAGGCACAGGTGGTGCAGGGCATCTATGCCCGCTATCTGGCCGGGGCATCCTTCAATGACATCACTGACCATCTGAAAGAAAAAGGGCCGCCCTACGATGCGGACAAGCCCTGGAACAAGAATATGGTGGCCCGTATTCTGGAAGACAGCCGCTACACTGGCACAGACCGTTTCCCGGCTATCCTCGACGCAGATCAAATGAAGGAAACCACCCAGCGCCGGTCAGAGCGTAAGCCTGCGGTGCAGATAACCGAAGCGCAGAAGACGCTGCGCCGCCTGTGCAACGGCAGGCCCAGCACGGCGGTGGAGTCACAGGTACTGTCTCTGCTGAACGGCCTTACGGCAGCGCCGGAGCAAATCAAGCCGCAGCCGCAGACAGTCAACCGTGGTGAGCTGGCCGAAATGGAGCGGCGATTTTCCGCAGCACTCACCACCAGCCCGGTGGATGAGAACAACGCTAAAGAGCTCGCCCTGCGGCTGGCAGGAATGCAATATAGCGCCATCGGCGGCAGTGAGTACGAAAGCCAGCGCCTGCGGCATCTGTTCACCGGTGCCGCACCGATGGCGGAGATCAACGCAGAATTGCTGAAAAGCTCCGTGTCACAGGTCTATGTAAAAAAGGGCAGGCCAGCCTGTTGCTGAAAAGCGGCCAGATCATCGAGAGGAGTTAGTAAACGTGGGAGAGAACAAGTCAAAGGTGATCGTGATACCCGCTGCGCCAAAGAACACCGGAACTGCCGAGCAGCGGCAGCTTCGGGTGGCGGCCTACTGCCGGGTATCCACCAAAGAGGAGGATCAACTCAACAGCTACGAGGCGCAGAAAAACTACTACACCGATAAGATCATGGAGAATAAGTCGTGGACGATAGCCGACATCTTTGTGGATGAGGGCATCACTGGTACTTCGGCCAAGAAGCGGGCGGACTTCATGCGGATGATGAAATGGTGTAAGCAGGGCAAAATCGACCTGATCCTCACCAAGTCCGTCTCCCGCTTCGCCCGCAATACCGTAGACTGCCTGAACTACGTCCGAATGCTGAAAGCACAGGGCATCGCAGTCTACTTTGAAAAAGAAAACATCAACTCCATGGACGAGTCCACAGAGCTGATGCTGACCATGATGGGGGCCTTCGCCCAGGCGGAGAGCGAGTCCATCTCCGGCAATATTCAGGCAGGCAAGCGATACGCCATGCAGCGCGGTGAAGTCACCATCCATTACCACAATCTGTACGCCTATGAAAAAGGAACAGGCGGTAAGCCACGGGTCATTCCAGAACAGGCAGAGATCGTCCGGGAGATCTACCAGAAGTACCTCCGCGGCGACAGCCTTAACATGATTCGCAAAGATTTGGAGGAACGCCACATTCCAAACGCCCGTGGCGGTGTAACATGGACACATACAGCGGTACGAGGTATCCTATCCAACGAGAAATACGCCGGTGACGTCCTGATGCAGAAAACCTTCCGACAGGACTGCATCAGCCGTAAGACCATCCGCAATACAGGGCAACGTGCCATGTATCTTGTGCAAAATAACCATGAATCGATCATAGACCGCAAGACATACGACGCAGTGCAGACAGAGTTGGCGCGGCGCAACGCACTGAAGGGCAACACGCAGAAAAGTACCCCCAGCGGCAGAAGCTGCTACACGCCGAAATATGCCCTGTCAGATCGGGTCATCTGCGGTGAATGCGGCACACTGTACCGCCGCTGCACCTGGGTCAACAGGGGAAAGAAGCACATCGTCTGGCGCTGCATCAGCCGCTTCGACTACGGCAAGAAATACTGCCATGATTCGCCCGCCGTGGATGAGCAGCAGCTCCAGCAGGCCATCCTGCGGGTTATCAACGGCGTAATGTCTGAGAAACCCGCACTGGTGCGGCGGGTCACGGAAAATCTACAGGTGGTGATACGCCCCAGCCGAAGCGGAGAACTTACCATCGCTGATATCGACAGAGAATTAGAAACTCTGGCACGGGAGTTCGATACCGCCTTCGTAGCTGCGGCCTCCGGCAATAGTGAAGACTATAGTGAACGGTTCAAGACGATCCTTGCCCAGCAAGCGGAGCTGAAGGTCAAACGTGCCGAACTGGAGCAGCGGCAGGCAGAAGACGCAGAATTGACCAGCCACATAGAGTTGGCCGCAGATACTCTGGAGCAGGCCGGTACAGCCATTACGAAGTGGGACGAATACCAAATTCGTGCGTTGGTAGAGTCGGTCAGGATACTTTCTAAGGATGAGGTGCTTGTCCGGCTGAAAAGCGGGATCGAGAAAATTGAAAAGTTACAGAAGTAGATTGAATACAAAAGAACTCCGCTTCTCGAACACTTTATCGAGAAACGGAGCCTTTCTTACATATTTTCTCTCGACGGACAGGGGTTCATTTGCTATACTTAAAGCAAAGATAATAGTTGGGAGACACCACGATATGAAGAAAATTCTATTCGTTTGCCATGGAAATATCTGCCGCAGTCCGATGGCGGAGTATGTCATGAAGGACTTAGTAGAAAAAGCCGGTTTGGCAGCACAGTTCCATATAGAGTCTGCCGCCACCAGCCGCGAGGAGATAGGCAACCCCGCCTATCCTCCGGCACGGCGCAAGCTGGCAGAGCACGGGATCGCCTGCGGCGGCCACGCGGCGCGGCAGCTTACCAAAAGCGATTACAAGGAATTCGACCTGCTCATCGGCATGGATCAGGCAAACCTCCGGAATATGCACCGCATCTGCGGTGGTGACCCAGATGGCAAGATACATCTGCTGCTGGACTACACCCGTCATCCCCGCGATGTAGCAGACCCGTGGTACACCGGAGATTTCGAGGAAACATGGCAGGATGTACTGGCGGGGTGTCAGGGATTGCTGAAAGAGTTATCACAGAAACGAGGTGAACAGGATGGCACAAAATGATAAGATCCAACTATTTGAGGACAAACGCATTCGTACTGCGTGGGACGAGGAAAAAGAAGAATGGTACTTTTCCATCGTCGATGTTGTTGCCGTGCTGACTGAGCAGCCTGATTATCAAGCGGCACGCAACTACTGGAAAGTTACCAAGAAGCGGCTTAAAGACGAAGGCAATGAAACGGTTACATCTTGTAACCAGTTGAAAATGACTGCCTCAGATGGCAAAAAGCGTCTGACCGACGTAGCCGACACCGAGCAGATTCTCCGAATCATCCAGTCTATTCCTTCATCGAGGGCAGAGCCGTTCAAGCTGTGGTTGGCACAGGTAGGCCGTGAACGTATCGAGGAAACTATTGATCCGGAGTTGACCATTGAACGGGCACTGGAGACATACCTCAAGAAGGGCTATACCCGCGAGTGGATCAACCAGCGGCTACAAGCCATCCAAGTCCGAAAGGAACTGACGGATGAGTGGGATGCCCGTGGTGTGCAGAAGGGCGTGGAGTACGCAATACTTACCGACGAAATATCTCGTGCATGGTCAGGAATGTCTACGCGGCAATATAAAAATCTCAAGGGCTTGAAGAAAGAGAATCTCCGTGACAACATGACTACCCTGGAGCTGGTGCTGAATATGCTGGCGGAGGCGACCACCACAGAAATATCCAAGCAGAAATCTCCGGGGACATTTTCGGAGAATTTGGCTGTCGCCCGTGAGGGCGGTGAAGCTGCTGGGATTGCACGGAAGGCAGTCGAGGAGCGCACGGGTGTCCCTGTTATTACCGCCAAGAACGCTGCACAGCTCAATCAGGTTGTGACAGATTTGCTGGAAGGAGCGACTACGTCACCGGAAAGGCAAGACAAAAGGCACTGATTTACTGACCACAAAACCTGTGGACAGTCACAAAAACCGTCTCAAACGTATCGCTTGAGACGGTTTTGCTATACTGTTATTTTTCCGATGCTCATATCTCCAACATCCCTTGCCGTCCCGTGCGGGTGTGTTCTTTTTTGTAGGTTTGTCAAACATATTGGACGGTGAACTCAACGGGAGACAGCCAGCGGAGGGGTCTCATAGGTAAGTTGTTGGAACGGCGGTTGTGGACAGCAAGTTGCTTTGCAAAATCGTCCAAGGAGTAGAAGGCGTGGCAGGAGTAAAACCGCTTCTGATACTCGCGGTGGCTGCGTTCGACCTTCCCATTATGGCGAGGTGTGTACGGGCGAATGAGTTTCAGTTCGGCCTCCGTGTGCTGGTTTGGATGACTGTGGGGGCGTCTGGACTGGCAGGTAAGGGACGCCACACTTCCGTCCCAGCGCTGCTTTCAGAAATAGATGTACGACCGGCTCTTGTTGTACTTCCGGCTGGCGCGGCTGACGCCGTATTTCTCCGCATACTTCATTAGGGATTGCCGATATGCCATGTCTTGTGTTATACTCTTGCTCATGAGGGATATGGTCTCCTTTCGGGCTGGTTAACTCAACTATAACCCATGTGACCATAGCCTTCATACCTTTTTATTCACTTGTCCAATATGTATTGTAGCGCTACACCGTCCCGTGCGGGTGTGTTCTTTTTTCTCTCTTCTTCAGTTGCTCCGGGGCGCTGCGGGCGGCGGACTGCTCCGCCTCCTTCTTGCTGCGGCCGGTGCCGCTGCCCACGCCGCAGGCGGCGGTCAGCGTAGGGCATTACACAACGCCGCAGAGGACGTGGTGGGGGGAAAAACGGGAGCTGACAGCTCGCTTTATCTGTGAGACAGCAGCGCTTGTCCGCGTTTACGAGGTGCTCAGCGGAGCTTGATCAAAAAAGTTTTTAAGTCCAAATGCAATAAAACGCCCTTTCCGTGCATTACACGGATGACAGGAGAAAAAG
>QRFC01000788.1_pt1 | contig 28559 bp, 18 predicted proteins | sample 1861061 | NCBI WGS metagenome assembly QRFC01 (sample SAMN09711282, study PRJNA482702) | Human gut metagenome, whole genome shotgun sequencing project.
AGTGATGAGCAAGCAGGAGCTTGCTCACCTCTACTGTCCTCACAGCCGTTCCAAGGGGCATGCTGCGAGAGATGAGTTTATGGATTGGGTGAAGCGCTGTACTCCGCTCTATGTCAAACTGCAGGAATTGGGTTATAAGCCTTCGCTGCATAGTTTCACGCCCAAGATGGTAGATTATATCTTTTACTATCTTGGAGAGCCGGATGGAGTGGGGGTATAGCATGGGGAGTGGTAAATAACTTTACAAGTAGGACGTGGCGGAAAAATCTCTTAAGAGAAGTTCTCATTTTCCTTAAGGAAAAATATATTTTCCCTTAAGGAAAAAAATAAAAACCCTTAAGGGAAAATTCTCTATCTCTTTTTCCCCATTTTTCGGGCTTTTTTGCCTGATTCTCTCTTCCTTGAATATTATTTACACGGATATGGAGAGAAAATGTGGATGGGGGCAAGGTTAAAAAATAACAGTTTGGAAAAATCAAAAGTTTATGGAAATAGTTATAGAACGTTTTGGCAGTTATCATCATGCCGTAAGTGGTAGATTGCTGATTGATGGTCAGCATGTTTGTGATACGTTGGAGGAGGATGTGCATTGTCTGCCGGTAGGCGAGTATGCCCTGCAGCGCAACAGCAAGCTGGCATTACCTTATTATATAAGAGTGGCAGATGCTGACTTTGGGGTTGACTCTGTGGTTGATTCTGTGGTTGACTCCCATGTTGATTCTCATGTTGGTTCCCGTGTGTCTTTCTCCAGGGGTAATGGCATTCACGGTTGGCGCAACCACTGCATCATTGTAGGAGAGTGTCTTCATCTGGGTTTCCTGATTCATAGCGAGGAGTGCTATGAGCTTCTCATTGCCCGCATCCGCATGCAGTTTGTGCGTCATCACGCAGTGGTGGTCAAGATCTCCCGCTCTCCCGATTTTCTGGAAGTAGCCTGATATCATAAAGACACAGCGAGGTATGTTTTGAGTTACTCAAAACCTTTCGGGTTCTTGTCGCGTTTGATTTTTTCTCCTTAATCAAGCGTTCTTTCTCTTGGTGAAGAGGGTGTGTCATAAATTATGACACACCCTCATTTTTTTGCAGTAAGACATTTGTTTTAACTCCTTTAACTTCTTTAACTTCCGAACTAAAGGAATCCCTGCTGCTTGAGGGCATCGAGGAATCCGATGCTCATGGCTTCGCAATCCTTCTTGGTATATCGGATATCGGTGAAAACCTGGGCTAAGGTTTCTACGTTGTTGATGCGTACAAACTCCTGGTTCTCTTCCAGTGCTTCCTTCTCGGCATAGAAGTCATCAATCTTTTCTGGGGTATAATCCTCGAAATGCTCGTTGTGGATGATGCTGCGCAATGGCAGACGGTCGCTCAGGGCAGGCTGCTCATCCGGCCATCCGATGGTAAGGGTAGCCACTGGCATTACCAGCTTCGGCAACTTCAGGGTGTCGATGATCATTTTCGGCATATACACCGTGGTGCCCAGAAAGCAGGTTCCCAGACCCGCTTCTTCTGCCAGATTGGTAAAGGTCTGCGTGAAGAGCAGGGCATCGGTAGCCGCATTCATGAACGAGAGGATGTTGTCGTATCCCGGGGTTCCCTTGCGGTTTTCTGCCCAGAGGGTGGTGCGGCGGTAGTCGGCACAGATGGTGAGTACCACAGGAGCGCCTGTCACCATCGGCTGGTTGAAGTGGGCAGGTGCCAAAGCCTTCTTTCCCTCTTCACTGCGGGTTACCACTACGCTGTAGAGCTGCAGGTTTCCCATAGTAGGAGTGCGCATCGCCTCTTCCAGCAATCTGTTCAAAAGTTCATCTGTTACCTCTCTGTCTGCATATTTGCGAATCGAGGTTCTTTTCTTGATTGATTCCATATCTTGTTTCTTTTTCTAATATCTTATGCAAAGATAATGAAAGTTTCCCAAAAAGAACACGGTTCTTTTACATTTTTTGCTTCATAATGAGCTTTTCGTGCGTTTTTTGATGAAATATCTGCTCAAACGTTTCATATTTTAGAAATATTGTTTTAATTTTGCAGCTAATTATTAAACGTTTAATATGGAATATACTGAAAATATGACTTTCGAAGAGGCGAGCCACGCCTTGATGAAAGAATTGAAGACCCGATTGGCTGACCTGCATGAGCATTTCGATGCGCAGAATGTCGATTGGAATAAGCTCCATCTGCCATTGGCGAAACTCGTTTCCGAAGAAACGCAGAAATCGCTCGTTAGTCCGGAAGTGGTAGAGGTTCGACCTAAGGAATTGGAGTGCGATGTGGTAAGATACCAGAACAATAAGGAGAAATGGGTGGCTTTGGTCGGATTGCTCAATGGTCATCCCTACGAGATATTCACCGGTTTGCAGGATGAGGATGAAGGCATCATGCTCCCCAAGTCTGTCACCAAGGGCAAGATCATCAAGACGGTGCTCCCGGAAGGACAGAAGCGATATGATTTCCAGTTTGTCAACAAGCGTGGCTACAAGATTACCGTCGAAGGATTGAGCGAGAAGTTCAATCCCGAGTATTGGAACTATGCCAAGCTCATATCCGGTGTTCTGCGCTATCGTATGCCGGTTGCCCACGTCATCAAGCTGGTCAATCAGCTGCAGCTCACCTCCGAAACCCTCAACACCTGGCGGGTGGGCGTGGAAAGAGCCTTGAAGAAGTACCTCTATGAAGAAAATGGAATAGATAACTTGGAAAACGGAATAGATTATAAGGAGACTGAAGATGAATTTGATGAGCAGTAAGATATACCTCAGGAATGTGCGTTTCCACGCTTTCCATGGCGTATTGCCGCAGGAGGGAATCGTTGGCAACGATTATCTTGTCAACCTGGTGCTGGATTATGACTTCTCTTCTGCCCTGAAGACCGATGATCTTCAGGGAACCCTCAATTATGCCGAGGTCTATCAGAAGGTAAAAGAGGAAATGGCGGTGCCCAGCAAGCTCCTGGAGCATGTGGCAGGCAGAATCGCCCATAGGCTCTTTTCCGATTTCCCGGAAATCCAGAAACTCCAACTCTCTATCACCAAGGTGAATCCACCGATGGGTGCCGACAGCGACGGCGCAGGGGTAGAGGTTGTATTAACAAATGATAAAACTTATAGTTAGAATTAGGTTTTCTGATAATAAAGTAGTAATTTTGCAAAATCATCAGAAAGTATGTGTAAGAAAGTAACACTGATATGGGCTTTGATGTGCATGTTTGTAATGACATCGTTAGCTGCCAATAAGCGGTTCACGCTGGTCATCGACCCCGGTCATGGTGGTCATGATGCCGGAGCGCTCGGAGCCATATCCAAGGAAAAGAATATCAATCTTGCCGTTGCCTTGCGCTTCGGTAAGTATGTGGAGCAGAATCTCCCGGAGGTAAGAGTCATCTATACCCGCAAGACGGATGTCTTCATCCCGCTCAATGAGCGTGCGAATATCGCCAACCGTGCCAATGCTGATCTCTTTATCTCCGTGCATACCAATGCCTTGCCGGCAGGAAAGGTGGCTCGTGGCTTCGAGACCTATACCCTCGGTATGCACCGTGCCAAGGATAATCTCGATGTGGCGATGCGGGAAAACTCCGTCATCTCGATGGAGAAGGACTATCAGCAGAGATATCAGGGTTTCGATCCCCGCTCTTCTGAGAGCTATATCATCTTCGAGTTCATCCAGGGCAAGAACATGGAGCGCAGCGTAGAGCTGGCACGAATGATTCAGCGAGGTGTCTGCGATGGTGCCAACCGTCCTGACAAGGGCGTGCATCAGGCGGGATTCTTGGTCTTGAGAGAGACTTCCATGCCGGGCTGCCTCATTGAGTTGGGATTCATCACCACTCCTGATGAAGAGCGCCTGCTCAACAATGACAGCAGAGTGGATGATATCGCCCGTGGCATCTACGAGGCTTTCGCAAAATACAAGAATAAGTACGACAGATCGGTTTCCGTTCCTTATCGTGCCAAGGATTCCGAAGACGTGAATCTACCGAAGATTGTTCCTGATCAGGAACCTGCGCCTAAGACTCGTGTCGTAACGAGGGGAAAGCAGCCGAAGCGTGAAGAGGCAACGCCTGAACAGCCAAAGCGAGAGGTGAAGGAAGTGAAGAAGCTTGATCCAAAGCGGGAGATGAAGAAGACGGAAACGAAGAAGGAGGTGAAGAAGGCTGAGGTAGCTGATGCGCCGGTCTTCAAGCTTCAGATTTTCGTAGGTAGTAGAAACCTTCGCAAGGGCGATGCTCATTTTAAGGGCGAAACCGATTACGATAGTTTCCAGGAAGGCAATCTGGTGAAATACACCCTGGGTGCATCCACCAATTACAACGAAATCTATCGCCTGCGCAAGGAAAAGCTGGAGAAGTTCCCGGAGGCTTTCATCATCGCCTTCAAGAACGGACAGAAATATGACGTGAACCAGGCCATCCGGGAGTTCAAGCAGAACCGCAGCCGGTAGTTCCTCCACTTCCCGGGCAACCGGTAGTGCCCTTTTCGGGCAGCCTGTGATTCGCTCTATACAAATAGGTATAATAAAAAGAACAAAAATAGATAAATATGAAACTGACAAAGGAAATTAGGATAGCGTTGGTCGCTATTGTAGGTATCTTGGTGATGTATTTCGGAATCAACTTTCTGAAAGGAATCAACTTGTTCTCTACCAATAACACCTACTATATGACGTTTGATGACATCCAGGGTATGGGTGCTTCTACCCCTATCTATGCCGATGGTTACAAGGTGGGTACCGTGGATCAGCTGGATTTCGACTATTCCGGAAAGGGTCCCATCAAGGTCAAGGTGGATATCAATAAGGATCTGAGAATCCCTGCGGGTAGTACCGCAGAGATTTCTAAGGATATCATGGGCAATCTCCAGGTGAGTCTCCTGCTTGCCAACAATCCTCGTGAGCGTATCGAACCGGGCGGCATCATTCCTGGTACGGTGAATTCCGGTATGATGGGCAAGGCTGCCGAAATGATTCCGGTTGTTGAGAAGATGCTGCCTAAGCTGGATTCCATCCTCACCAGTGTGAATGCACTCCTGGCTGATCCTGCCCTGGCTGCTTCCCTCCACAATGTGGAGACCATCACCAGCAACCTCACCGTTTCCACCCGTGAGCTGAATACCCTGATGGCTGGATTGAACAAGCAGGTTCCGGGTATGATGAAGAAGGCAAATGGCGTTCTCGACAATACCAACCGACTCACCTCTAATCTGGCGAGTCTCGATGTGCAGGGCACACTCGACCGTGTGAATGCCACCCTCGATGGTGCGCAGAAGTTCACCGAGCAGTTGAACAGCGGAAAGGGTAGCCTCGGTCTCCTCATGAACGATACCCGTCTCTATGAGAATCTGAACTCAACGATGTCGCATGCCGACTCTCTGGTCATCGATCTCAAGGCGCATCCAAAGCGCTATGTTCACTTCTCAATTTTTGGCAAGAAAGACAAGTAGAGCCTCAAAAATACCGCTTTAAGGGCTTCTTTGAGGAAAAAGACAAAATAAATTTTGTCTAAATAACAAAGGCAATGTTTCACGCCCCGGAATAGCTACAGAACTTGTTGTTTTTTAGCTATTTCGGGGTGTTTCAAAATTGTTTCACTGCCCCTAAAACGCGATTGTGGATAACTTTCTTAGTTGTTTGATTATGAGGTAGTTATCTAGGTAGTCTTAAAATATTATAAATAGCCCGATTTGCTACTTTGGGCTTTTTTTTGTAATTTTGCAGTCGATTTGCATCAGATGGTGCAATCTGATGTAGTGTTAAGGTAAAAAATCAATTAAAATAAGTAGTAAATAGTGTCAATGTTAGCAAGTCCAAAAGCGCTTTGGGACAATAGTCTTTTGCTTATAAAAGATAATGTGTCAGAGCAGCAATATAATACATGGTTTCGACCAATAGTCTTTGAGTCGTACAAGCCTTCGACCAAGACTTTGTTGGTTCAAGTTCCAAGTCCATTCGTATATGAGTACTTGGAACAGAACTATGTTGGCTTGTTGAGCAAGGTCCTTCATCGCAATTTCGGCGATGGCATCCGTCTCACTTATCGTGTGGTAACGGATAAGGAACACAGGTTGACCCAGGATGTGGAAGCTGATCCGGCTGATATTGATGAGGCTGAGCGCAAGAGATTGGCACAGCAGCCACAGACACAGGCTAACCCGGCAGAACCACAGCAGCCTGAAGACATTGACACCCAACTTGATCCGAAACTCACCTTCAATAATTATATGGAAGGTGACAGCAACAAGCTGCCACGTTCGGTGGGATTGTCTATCGCTGAGCATCCGAATACCACGCAGTTCAACCCGATGTTCATCTATGGTCCTTCTGGTAGCGGAAAGACTCACCTGGTGAATGCCATCGGTCTGAAAACCAAGCAGATGTATCCGCAGAAGCGTGTGCTCTATGTCAGTGCCCGCCTCTTCCAGACACAATATACCGATGCGGTGCTGCATAATGCGAGCAATGATTTCATCAATTTCTACCAGTCTATCGATGTGCTCATCGTGGATGATGTGCAGGATTGGGCAGGCAAGGCGAAGACCTTGAATACCTTCTTCCACATCTTCAATCACCTCTTCCGCAACGGAAAGCGTATCATTCTGGCGAGCGATCGACCTCCGGTAGAACTCAAGGATATGCCAGACCGACTCATCACCCGTTTCTCTTGTGGACTGGTGGCGGAGTTGGAGAAGCCGAATGTGGAACTCTGCGTCGATATCGTGAGCAACAAGGTGCGCAAGGATGGACTGAAGATTCCGAAGGATGTGGTTTCCTTCATCGCACAGACCTGCAATGGCAGTGTGCGTGATCTCCAGGGTGCCATCAATGGTTTGCTGGCTTACAGTATCGTATATAACAGCAGCATCGATATCCGACTGGCTGAGCGTGTCATCAAGCGTGCCGTCAAGGTTGAGGAGAGCAACAAGGTGCTCACCCTCGATGAAATCGTGGAGGCGGTCTGCAATCATTATAAGGTAACGGTGGCTGCAGTCAACAGCAAGAGCCGCAAGCGTGAGTACGTGGAGGCGCGTCAGGTGGCGATGTTCATGGCTCAGAAACTCATCAAGATGCCTGCTTCCAGAGTGGGCAAACTCATTGGTAATCGCGATCATAGCACGGTTATCCACAGTTGCGCCAAGGTAGAGGAGCGACTGAAGATTGATGCCGAGTTCTTCGATGAACTCTCTAGCATCGAGAATGGATTGAGAGTGAAGAGATAATTAACATAGATAAGCACGGAACCTTGGTATAGTGGTTCTCGTTTATATAAATGAAACAAAAGGAAGTCGGATAAGTTTGTATTTGTCTTGGCTTCCTTTTTCCGTTTCTCTTTCCTTCGAACTTTATGATTACCTTGTACATAAAGTATTTTGAGCCTTTTTTCGAAAGATTTTTGGGAAAAAGCGATTTTGTATCATTCTTTTTTATTATATTTGCAGTCGAAATAGATTTGAGCCTAAACTAAACTCAGATATAGTTATGGAACAGAACTTAAAAGTTATATTATATGCCGTAGGTGCGATGATTCTTGCACCTCATACCCTCCATGCCCAGTCAGAAAATATCAAAGGTCTGGATTCATTGCGCTTATACGGTTCGGTGAGCGTGGTGGAGCCTGAACTGCTGAAGAAGGGCGTACTCAATAATGCCCTTGATGCCTTGAATGGACAGACGGCTGGTGTAAACGTTACTACCAATGGTCTCGACCGTATTGCCATGCTCAACTCTGTGCGGGTTCGTGGTACCACTTCCATCATGGGCGGCAACGACCCATTGGTCATCATCGATGGTGTAACCTCGGATGTAGCAACGCTTGCTACGATCTATCCTGCTGATATCGAAAGCTTTACCGTGTTGAAGAATGCCAGTGAGACCGCTCTTTATGGTTCTCGTGGTGCTTCGGGCGTTATCCAGGTGAAGACCAAGAAGGGAACGGGTAAGGGATTCCAGATTTCTTACGAGGGCAACTATGGCATCGAGGCGATGTTCAAGAGTATGGAGATGCTGAATGCCGCTGAATACATAGCTGCTGCACAGAAGTTTGGGCTGGAATATAACAATAAGGGATTTGATACCAATTTCTCCAAAGCCATTACCCGAACCGGAAATGTGCAGAACCATTATCTCGCCTTCAGCGGTGGTACTTCGCAGAGCAACTATCGGGCTTCCTTTGGCTATATCGACCATAACACCATCATCCGGAGCAAGGGCTATCGCAACCTGGTGGCTAAGATTGATGTTACCCAGAAGGCGTTTGGTGATAGACTGACGGGTGATTTCGGCGTATTCGGTTCATCCTATAAAAACAATGATATCTTCGACAGTCAGATGCTTTTCTATTCTGCCGATGCCATGAATCCTACCTATCCTTTTGATAGGCTGAATGGCAGTTGGGTGAAGAATGGAGCTGCTTCTCAGGTGAATCCACCCGGTGCCCTGCTCGAAGAGCGCAGGGATACGAAGAACATGAACTTCAATGCCCATCTGAAACTGAACTATGATATTTTGAGCAACCTGAGCATTTCTGCCTTCGGGGCATACAGTTATACTTCCAACGAGAATAACCAGTTCTGTCCTACCTGGGTGTGGGCGCAGGGCAATCTCTATCGTGGGGAGTTCAAGAGCGAGGAATGGCTTGCCAATGTTTCCTTGAACTATCAGCGGGTGTGGGGCATTCACAGCCTTAAGGCGATGGCAGGTGCTGAGTATCAGAAGGATATCCGTACGGGATTCTGGACTTCTGCCAAGGGATTCTCAAACAATAATATGTATTACCACAATATCGGTGCTGCCGCTTCCCGTCCTTTCGGTGGTACAGACAGCAACTATGAAGACCAGGCGCTGGCTTCCGTGATGGGCAACATCGACTATACCTTATATAATAAGTACAGTCTTTCGGTTTCCATGCGTGGCGACGGTTCTTCTTTGGTGGGCGACGACCATACCTGGGGTTTCTTCCCATCCGTTTCCTTATCCTGGGATATGAAGCAGGAAGAATGGCTTCGCCAGCTCAAGGCGATTACGATGCTCAAGTTGCGTACGGGTTATGGACGTTCGGGTAATCTGGGCGGCATCTCTGCCTATACCACCATGAACACTGTGAGACAGAACGGCATCGTTTCGGTGAACAGTTCGCCTGTGGTAACGATGGGTATGATTCGCAACAACAATCCCGACCTGAAGTGGGAGACGCGTGCCACCTGGAACTTGGGTGCCGACCTGGGGTTGTGGAACAACCGTCTCGTGCTGACGGCGGAGTATTACTATTCCAAGACCACCGATATGCTCTATGCCTACGATGTGCCGGTGCCACCTTTCGCCTACGATAAGCTCTTGGCAAACATCGGTTCGATGAGCAATCAGGGATTGGAGGTGGGCTTCTCCATCACGCCTATACAGAAGAAGGATATGGAGTTGAACATCAACATGAATCTGGCTTGGCAGAAGAACAAACTCCTCTCGCTCAGTGGCGAATATGATGGCATGCAGATGTCGGCGGCGGATATCACGGCGATGGGTGCCTTATCGGGTGCCGGTCAGCATGGCGGCTATAACAATGTGGTCTATCAGATTGTGGGACAGCCGCTGGGTGTCTTCTATCTACCTCATTGTAAGGGACTTGTAGAAGATGGTAACGGGCATTATCGCTATGATATCGAAGATTTAGATAAGAACGGAACCGTGGATTTGAGCGATGGTGGTGACAGATATATCGCCGGACAGGCAACGCCAAAGGTGACGCTTGGCTCAAACATCAGTTTCCGTTATCGCGACTGGTATCTCTCCTTGCAGATGAATGGTGCTTTTGGACATAAGATTTTCAACGGAACGGGGCTGGCATATACCAACATGTCGAGTTTCCCGGATTACAACGTGCTGAAGGGTGCCCCGGAGAAGAACATCGTTGACCAGAATGTATCCGATTATTGGCTGGAGAAAGGTGATTATCTTAACTTCGAGTATCTCACCCTGGGTTATGATATTCCAATCCGCAAGGGGGTGGTGCAGTCGCTCAGGGTGTCGGCAAGTGTGAACAATCTTTTCACTATCAGCAGTTATAGCGGACTGACGCCGATGATCAACAGTTATGTGGTGAACAGTACGATGGGTATCGACGACAAGCGGACCTATCCGCTTTACCGCACCTTCTCGCTGGGTTTGAGTGTTCAATTCTAAATGCAGAACTTTAAATGCGGAACTTTAAATGCAGAATTCTAAATGCAGGACATTAAATTCAGAATTTTAAATGCAGAAATATATGAAACGATATAGAATATACTTTTTCCTGATAGCAGCCTTGACAATGACATCGCTGACGATGACATCCTGTCTGGATGAGCATCCGAAGGACCAGCTCGAGGAGGAAGCCATTTATGGCTCTGCCTTGGATATTTATACCAACGCCGTGGCTTCACTCTATAATTATATCGGCGGCACCAACGAGAGTGAGGGTATTCAGGGTACCTGCCGTGGCATCTACGACTACAACACGCTGACTACCGACGAGGCGATGATTCCGATTCGTGGAGGCGACTGGTATGACGGTGGGTTGTGGAATGCCATGTACCGGCATGACTGGACGGCTGATGATGAGCCGCTTTATGATACCTGGAAGTATCTCTATAAGGTGATAGTTCTGGCAAACAAGTCGCTCGACATCATTGAGGCCAAGTCGTCTCTGCTCACAGCGAACCAGAAAGACCAGTTTCAGGCAGAGGTCCGTGCCTTAAGGGCATTGATGTATTACGAGGCGATGGATATGTTTGGCAGGATTCCGGTGATTCTGTCTTCGGGAGAAGCTGCCCTTTATGCGAATGCTGGGGGAGCTGATGCCACTCTTCCTTCTGTCACAGGAGCAGCTCTTCCTTCTCAAAGCGAGCGGAGCGAGGTGTTCCACTTCGTTTTCAGCGAGTTGCAGCAGGTGCTGCCTTATCTTCCCGATGAGCATAGCAACAAGGAGGGCAATTACTATGGCCGCATTACGCAGCCTGTGGTTAACTTTCTGCTGGCAAAATTGGCGCTGAATGCCGAGATCTACATGTTTGATGACTGGACCAAGGGGTATGCGAAGCGACCTAAGGGCAAGGACATCTATTTCATGGTGCAGACTGCCGATGGAGCTTCTCTGCTCAATGGCGGCAAGGCGAGTGCGAACCGCAGCAAGAAGTTGAATGCCTGGGAAACCTGCATTTACTATTGCGATAAACTTGCCGGGGAGGGGTATGACCTGGAGGCAGATGATGCCTTCAATTTCTCTACGCACAATGAGACATCGAAGGAGAACATCTTTACCATTCCAATGGATAAGAATATCTATACCAATCAGTTTCATTATCTTTTCCGCTCTTACCATTATACGCATGGTGGTGCCTTGGGATGGGGTAGTGAGAATGGTACCTGTGCTACGATTGCTACGATGAAGGCCAACCGTTATGGCGAAGCAGACGAGGACACCCGTTGCAAGATGAACTTTGTGGCAGGTGTAGTGAAGGTGGATGGCAAGGAACTGTTGATGGATAATGGCAAGCCTCTGGAGTATCAGCCTTTTGAGGTGGCTCAGAACCTGACTGGCAGCAAGTATATCAAGACGGCTGGAGCGAGAATGGCGAAATACGAGGTAGATAGAACTTCGTATATGGATGGCAAGTTGCAGAGCAACGATATCGTTCTTTTCCGTTATGCCGATGTACTGCTGATGAAGGCGGAAGCCAAGGTTCGCCTGGGAGAGAATGGTGATGTGGAACTGAACAGAATCCGTGCTCGTGTAGGCATGCCGAATCGCAAGGCAACGCTTGCGAATATCCTGGAAGAGCGATTGCTGGAACTGGTATGGGAAGGTTGGCGCCGCCAGGACCTCATCCGTTTCGGCAAGTTTACCGCAGCTTATGATCTCCGCACCCCACTTCTGGGCGAGGAATCCGGCTATACCACCGTCTTCCCGATACCGCAGAAATGCATCGATTTGAATAATAAACTGGAGCAGAATAAGGGGTATGAGAAGAAATTATAAAGAGCATAAGTAAACTCCATACACCCTTTCCGATCCAAGTTTCTTGTCTCCATACGCCCTGAAAGGGCAGAAGCTCCTAGCCCAGGGCATCCGCCCTGGGTAATTATGGATGCAAGCCTGCCGCCCTGTAAGGGCAAAAGCTTTCAAATTACAGCTGATAGAACTTCGTGAAAGCCTTCACGCAGTATTCGTGATCCATCACGCTGCCGGTTTCGCGGCAACTGTGCATGGCGAGAATGGCATTACCCATGTCCACGCCCTTCAATGGAATGGAAGAGGCGAGGATATTGCCCAAAGTGCTTCCGCCAGTCACATCACTGTGGTTCACGAAACGCTGACAAGGCACACCCGCTGCCTCACAGATATTCGCAAAGATGGCAGCAGATACCGCATCACTCGCATATTTCTGTGCCGCATTGAACTTGATGACCGGACCGCCCCCCAGCATCGGATGATTCGTTGGATCAAACTTCTCGCTGTAGTTAGGATGCCAGGCATGCGCATTGTCCGCTGAAATCATGAAGGCACGCTCCACTGCCTGATAATACGCCTCCTCCGTTCCGCTCTGTGCAAGAGCGATGCGCTGCAGCATATAAGAGAGGAAAGGACTTCCCGCACCCTGCTTAGTCTGCGAACCCGTCTCCTCATTGTCGAAAATCGCCAGCACCTGGGTCGTATCCTGGGCATCAGCCGCCGTCAGAGCCTCTACGCCCGCCCAGCACATCGACAAGTCGTCGAGTCTTCCCGAAGAGATAAACTCATCGTGTACACCGAAGGTGCAGGCAGGAGTGGCATCCGCCAGATAGAGATCGAAGTCGAGGATATCCTCCTTCTGGATATTCAGTTCGCCGGTAATCACGTTCATCAGCAGATTGCCCTTTTCCAGTTCATCATGGATGATGCCGAGGATAGGGAGCACATCCTTCTGCCTGCTCAGCTTCACGCCATCGTTCACCTGTCGGTTGAAGTGGATAGCGAGATTACTGATCTGCAGCAGAGGTCGCTGGATATGGATCAGGAGAGTCTTCGGATGCATCGCATCCTCGCCCTTTACGATCACTCTACCCGCCAGAGTGAGTGGACGGTCGAACCAGGTTGACATAATTGGACCGCCATACACCTCGGTATTCAGTTTCACGATGCCGCCCTCGCAAGTCATCTCAGCGTTAGGCTTAATGCGGAAGGTAGGAGAGTCGCAGTGCGCGCAGATCATGTGGAAACCGGCATCAGCCAGTGTCTTCTTTCCGATTTGGAAAGCATAGATAGAAGAGTCGTTCTTGGTAACGAAGAACTTGTCACCAGCCACAACCTTGCCCAATGGCTCCTCAGGGTTCAATCGTCTGAACCCCTTCTTCTCCAATTCCTCAGAGATATTCTTCACAGCCAGGAAGTTCACTGGCGAAGCGTCTAAAAAGGATAATAATCTTTTGATCATAGTCTATATCTTTATTTTGTTTCAATTATTTCTGCAAAGATAATGCAAAATTTTCATTTAATCTCATATTTCTACCTGTTTTTTCCATAATAGTTAAATATCTACAAGAATCCCCTATGATGTTTGGTGTTATGTTTTGAAAGCATTAATTTTGCACATCATAATTTTGGCAGATATACAGAATCATTTAAAACAAAGATAAATGGAAATAGTAATAGGAATCGTTATAGGTCTTGCCATCGGATTCTTCGTGGGCAAGCTGATGGAAGGAAAAAAGGCGGGAGAGGAGAAAACTCAGCTCATTGCGAAGGCTCAGGTGCTGGCGGCAAACATCGACCAGAGCAATCAGCATCATGCTTCTGAACTTCAATCCTTGAAAGCCCAGATGGAGAACGAACGGCTGTTTGCCGAAAAACTCCGTGCTGAAAGCGACCAGCAGTGGGCGCAGAAACTCGAAAGCCTGAAGCAGGAGATGCATCGCATGACCATCGAACAGCAGAAAGCTGCTGCTGAACAGCTCGCTGCCAAGCAGTCAGCCCTCCAGGAAAACAACCGACTCCAGATGGATGAACTCCTGAAACCTATCAAGGAGCAGTTTGCCGATTTCAAGAAATCGGTAGAAGAGAGCAAGACCCAGAACGAGGTGAATAAGAAGGAACTGCAGAGTACCTTCGAGGCAACGATGAAACTCTTCCATCAGGAACAGCAGCAGGCTGTAACAAGTCTGAAGGAGCAGACCTCGAAGATCGGTTCCGATGCCGCCAATCTTACCAAGGCATTGAAGGGTGACAGTAAGATGCAGGGCGACTGGGGCGAGATGGTATTGGAAACCATCCTGGAAAACAGCGGTTTGCGAAAGGACGAGGAGTTCTTTATCCAGGAGAACACCAAGGATGAGAACGGCAAGAACTTCCGTCCCGATGTCATCGTCCGCTTCCCGGAAGGCAGGAGCGTGGTGATAGATAGCAAGGTATCTCTCACCGCCTATACCGATGCCTTGGCGGCAGAGACCGATGAGGAGCGAGAGAGGTTGATGAAGTCGCATGCCCAGAGTGTGCGCAAGCACATCGATGAGTTAGCGGAGAAGGATTATTCGAAGTTAGTAGAAGATGCCATCGGCTTCGTCCTGATGTTTATCCCTAACGAAACGAGTTATATTGCAGCGATGAAGCAGCAGCCTGATTTGAGTCGCTATGCCTATCAGAAGAAGATTATCATCATATCTCCGAGCAATCTCCTGATGGCGTTGCAACTGGCGTATAATCTCTGGCAGTATGACCGTCAGAACAAGAATGTGGAGAAAATCGTGAAGACGGCAGCCGATTTATATGATAAGGTAGCGACTTTCGAAGACACCTTCACGAGCATAGGTGATCTCCTCACTCGCCTCTCCGGTACCTATGATAAAGCGAAAAAGCAGCTTTATGATGGTACCGGCAATGTAATGAGAAGGGTAGAGAGCCTGAAAAACCTGGGTGTAACTCCCAAAAAGCAGATCAAGGCATTAGAGGAGTAATTTTAATAAGCGTTTTTATCCGGGCAGATAATACTCTTTGCTGTCAGGAAGATAATACGGATGTCAAGCCAGAACGACCAGTTCTCGATATACCAGATATCACGCTTGATGCGCTCCTCCATCTGCCAGAGCTCCTTCGTCTCACCACGGAAACCCGTTACCTGAGCCCAACCGGTAATGCCAGGCTTCGAAAAGTGACGAACCATATACTTATCAATCAAACTACCATAAACCTCTGTATGATACAACATATGAGGTCTAGGACCCACAATACTCATATCGCCCTTCAAAACATTGATAAATTGAGGGAACTCATCAATATTCGTCTTTCTCATGAAGTTGCCGAAAGCAAACTTTCTTGGGTCATTCTTCGTCGCCTGAGCCTTGTCTGAATCCTTGTTCACATGCATCGAACGGAACTTCAGACACATGAAGGTATCACCGTTCAGACCCGTTCTAGCCTGACGGAAGAAGATAGGACCCGGACTCTGAATCTTGATAATCAGCTCAATGATCGGGATGAATGGCAGGAAACAGAGACAGATCACACCACTCACGGTGATATCGAAGGCACGCTTGATAATACGGTTCGAGATGGAAGACTGCGGCTCAAGATGGTTCGTGTAAACCGTCTTACCCATAAAGTTATGGGAATCCAGATGCAGCTTATATTCGCCGAACAGACGAGGCAGATAATAGAAATGCACCACGTTCTTGTCACAGAAACGCATGATCTTCACAATCTGGTCCGATTCCTGATGCGACAAGCTGCAGAAAACCTCATCCAAATCATAAGATGAACCGTTGATGGTATCATTCAGCTTGGACTCTAAAATTCTGTTAAGATCCTCCATGGTACCCAGTTTTTTCAGTTCCTGAGGTGCTCCAGCAATGTCATCATTGGCATAATAGCCTTTCACGATATAACCCGCAGAAGGGTCTTCGGTCATGGTAATGTACATTTCTCTTACGGCAGGATCGCTACCCACGAAGACCACGGTACGAATGTTTCTACCTCTCGCACGGTGATATTTCAGAAACTTGAGCTCGATGATTCTACTGATGACCAAAGCAATATAGAATGTGATGATGAAGTAGATTCCGAACCTAAATATTTCTCCACCATGACTGAAGAATTTCAGGAAGATCATGAAACAGACGGTAGTACAAAGCACCAGAAAGAGCGTACGTTTAAGTACTTGCTGGAAACCGATTCGTCTTATATGAATGATGATACTGTAGTTGTATTCGCCGATGGCTAGAGCAACGTTTGCTATAAAGAATGTAATCTTTGTTTTCAAATCCAGGTAGGCGGGAACATGAAGGAACTCGATGTTTACGAGCCCCAATAGCAAGCAATTGAGGATGAAGAAGTCGGCGATGATCACCAGCCTTCTAATCAGTTCATTACCTTTGTATATATTTTTCTTCATAAGCTATTATGTGTAAGTTGTTTTTTTCTCTATTTCTATTCTTAGAATATAGATTCTTTGTAGAATCGCCCACAAAGGTAGCAATAAAAACTGAATTCTCCAAACTTTTCCCCATATTTTTTCCCGTGAATAATCATATTATAATAAGGTGTTCCCAAATTAACGCAGATTTTTCTAATTCGCCTCCCAGTTCATGGTATTGTGAATTTGACATGCCTGACGAGAGAACGGTGCATCATGCGCCGATACCAAGGCTGGGTGGACTGTCGTTTTTCCCGTGATGCTGATTGCCATGGGTGGTCTGGTGCTGGTTCCCGGCTTGGAGATTCTATGGAATTTCTGGGCTGGGATTGTTTTTTTTGTTAAAATCGTAGAAATGCTTGGTTGTTTGGGAGAATTGATGTATATTTGCAATTCATTAGATAGCATTTGGTTATGGCAAGAAAATTATATCCTATAGGAATTCAGACATTTGAGGAAATCCGCAAGTTGGACAACCTCTATATCGACAAGACGGAATATATCTATCGTATGACACATACAGATGGAAAGTATTTCTTCCTGAGCCGACCTCGCCGTTTCGGTAAGTCGCTGCTGGTTTCCACTTTCAAGAGTTATTTCGAAGGCAAGAAGGAGCTCTTCGAGGGGCTTGCCATCGAAAAGCTGGAGAAAGAATGGAATGAATATCCCGTGCTGCACTTCAGCCTGGCTGGAGGCAAACACATGGAGAAGGATCAGCTGGATCAATACCTCTTATATATATTGAAGGAAAATGAGGATAGGTTTGGAGTGGATTGTGATTTTCCAGCCCCAAACGTTCGTTTGCTCAACTTGATAAGAACAGTTACTGCAAAGACTGGCAAGCAGGCTGTGGTGCTCATCGATGAATATGACGCTCCGCTGCTGGATGTGGCGCATGAGAAGGAAAAACTCGATGTTTTGCGCAATACGATGCGTAATTTCTACAGTCCCTTGAAAGATTGCGAGCCATTACTCCGTTTCGTCTTCTTGACGGGCATCACGAAGTTCTCGCAGCTCAGCATCTTCAGCGAGCTCAATAACATCACGAATGTCAGTATGGACGAGCCATACGCCGGCATCTGCGGCATCACCAAGGAGGAACTGTTGACCCAGATGAGCGATGATATCGATGCTCTTGCCGAGCATCTGGAACTGAGCAGGGAGGAGACCATCCAGGAGCTGAAAGACCATTATGATGGTTATCACTTCACTTGGCCATCGCCTGATGTCTTCAATCCTTACAGCTTGCTGAATTGCTTCGCCAAGCAGGAAATGGATGATTACTGGTTCGGATCGGGCACACCTACCTATCTCATCAATATGATGAGAAAGTATGAATTCCTGCCTGCAGACCTTGGCGAGGCCATAGAGGTGGGCAAGAAGGACTTTGATGCCCCCACCGAAACGATGACCACCATCGTACCTTTGCTCTATCAGAGCGGGTATGTCACCATCAAGGGATATGACAAGCCTACAAAATTGTACCTGTTGGCATTGCCTAACCAGGAGATAAGGGTGGGGCTATATGGAAGTCTCTTGCCTCATTATCTGACGGACAAGTCGGCGAAGGCTAACACGACCATCGCCAAGATGTCGGTATTGGTAAAGAAGGGGGATATGGATGCTGCCTTCTGCCTGCTGAACGACTTTCTGGAGACGGTGCCTTACTGCGACAATACCCACTACGAGGGACATTGGCAGCAGACGCTCTACATCATGTTTGCCCTGCTCACCAACTATGATATCCTTGTGGAGCAGCATACGGCGAAGGGCAGAATCGATATCACGATGGAGACTGCTGATACCATCTACGTGATGGAGCTGAAGTTCAACAAGAGTGCCGAGGAGGCTCTCGCCCAGATAGAGGCAAAACACTATGCCGATGCTTTCAAGATGAGCGGCAAGAAGGTGGTGAAGATAGGCTTGAACTTCTCGGTGAAGGACGAGGTGAACTGCCTGGAATGGAAAATAGTATCTTGAATGAACATCCCCTATTCTTACTTTGATGTAAGGGTGGGGGATGCTTTTTTGTTCAAAATCAATTTCTATTCGTTCAGTTTTTGTTTTTTCTTGCGAAAATGTGAGGGAGATTCGATGTTTATTCGTATTTTTGTAGGCGAATACATAAAACAACATCAAAAACATAAAAGTATGAAACTGAACGACATTCTTTCTGAAAACTTTCAGGCTGCAGAATGGGAAGCTAAAGGTTATCAGCTTCCTCATTATGATATTGCAGCAGTTGCCAAGAAGACTCACGATGAGCCTACTTGGGTTCACTTCGGTGCAGGTAACATCTTCCGTGCGTTTCCTGCCGCCATCCTCAACGATGCCCTCAACACCGGTAAGTACGACCGTGGCGTCATCGTGGCGGAAAGCTTCGACTACGAAATCATCGACAAGGCTTATCGCCCTTACCATAACCTCTCGCTCCTGGTGAGCCTCCAGTCTAACGGCACCATCGAGAAGAAGGTGATCGCTTCTATCACGGAGAGTCTGAAGGCTGACAAGCAGTTTGGTGAGGATTGGGCTCGCTTGGTTCAGATTTTCCAGGCACCGAGTCTGCAGATGGTTACCTTTACCATTACTGAGAAGGGTTATTCCTTCAATGATGCCGATTTGACTCGTGGTCTCGATGCAGTCTTCGCCATGGGTAAGCTTACCGCGCTCCTCTACGAAAGATTCAAGGCAGGCAAGCTGCCGGTTACCCTTCAGTCAACTGATAACTGCTCTCACAATGGTGACCACGTGAAGGCGGGCGTGAAGGCGTATGCCGAGCGCTGGGTGAAGGATGGCATCGTGGAGGCTGATTTCCTGGATTATATCAACGATGACAAGAAGGTGACTTATCCTTGGTCTATGATCGACAAGATTACGCCTCGTCCTCATGAGAAGGTGCAGGCGATGCTGGCTGAGGATGGTTTCGAGGACAATGATACCATCATCACTGAGAAGCATACCTTTACCGCTCCTTTCGTGAATGCAGAGGAAGTGCAGTATCTCGTGTGCGAGGATACCTATACCAACGGCCGTCCGCCATTGGAGTTGGGTGGTGCACTCTATACTACCCGCAAGACCGTGGATGAGGTGGAGACCATGAAGGTGACTACCTGTCTGAATCCGCTGCATACGGCGATGTCTATCTATGGCTGCATGCTCGACTATACCCTGATTTCTGCCGAGATGGCAGATGAGGACCTGCGTGCCTTTATCCAGAAGATCGGTTATATCGAGGCAATGCCGGTGGTTACAGACCCAGGCGTATTGAACCCATACGAGTTTATCGGCACCGTAATCAACAAGCGTCTGCCTAATCCTTTCATGCCAGATGCTCCTCAGCGCATTGCTACCGATACCAGTCAGAAACTCTCTATCCGTTTCGGTGAGACCATCAAGAAGTATATCGACCGTGGTCTCGACAAGAATAATTTGATATTGATTCCGCTGGTGCTGGCAGGTTACGCCCGCTATCTCAAGGCATTGGATGATAACCTGAAGCCATTTGAGCCATCTTCCGACCCATTGCTGGCAGAACTCCAGACCATCGTGGCTCCTCTGGAGGTAGGCAAGGCGGATCAGGACTACTCTTGCCTGAAGAATCTCTATTCTCGCAAGGATGTGTTCGGTCTGGATCTCTACGAGGCTGGATTCGGTGAGCAGATAGAAGGCATGGTGAAGGAACTCTTCGCCGGTAAGGGTGCCGTAAGACAGACATTGCACAAGTACGTTGCTGCAAGATAATTCATTTTTTTGATTTAACCAATACATTATATATAAAGATATATGGAAAGAACATGGCGCTGGTTTGGCAAGAAGGATAAGATTACGCTTGCTCAGCTGAAACAGATAGGTGTGGAGGGTATCGTGACTGCATTGCACGATGTGCCTCTTGGTGAGGTTTGGACACGTGAGAAGATTCATGAACTGAAGGAGTACATTGAGTCTTATGGTATGAAATGGAGCGTGGTGGAGTCGCTGCCAGTGGTGGAGACTCTGAAGTATGGCGGTCCTGACCGTGACCATCAGATTGAGGTGTATAAGGAGAGTCTGAGAAACCTGGGCGAGGAAGGCATCAAGTGCATCTGCTACAACTTCATGCCGGTTTTGGACTGGGCACGTACCGATTTGGCACACGAGAATCCTAACGGAGCCAACAACCTCTATATGAACTGGGGCGAGTTTGCCTACTTCGATATCTACATCCTGCAGCGTGAAGGTGCCCGTGAGGACTGGGCTGAGTTCTCTAAGGAGCACAAGTGGGGCAGAGACCTCGTGGCTGAGGCTGATGAAATCAAGAAGACTTCTACTCCAGAGCAGGATCATGCCTTGGTAGAGAACATCATCATCAAGACTCAGGGCTTTGTTTCGGGTAACTTCAGCGAGGGTGACTCGGCTCCTGTACAGAAGTTCCGCGACCTGCTGAAGCTTTACGATGGCATCGACAAGAAGAAGCTGCAGGAGAATATGAAATACTGGCTGGAGGCAATCATGCCTATCTGCGATGAGTATGACATCAACATGTGCGTACATCCTGATGATCCTCCTTATCCTGTATTCGGATTGCCTAGAATCATCGGCCGTGCCGAGGATATCCAGTGGATGCTGGATGCCGTGCCTAACAAGCACAACGGTCTGACATTCTGTGCAGGTTCCTTCTCTGCCGGCGAGCACAACGACTGTGTGGCTATGGCGAAGCAGTTTGCCGACCGCACTCACTTCGTTCACCTTCGTTCCTGCTACATCTTCCCTAACGGTAACTTCACCGAGGCTTCCCACCTGGGTGGTCGTGGCCATCTGATAGAGCTTTGCCGCATCTTCGAGAAGGCAGAGCAGGAAGGCAAGTGTAATTCGGGTCGCCGATTGCCGATGCGTGTGGATCACGGTATGACCTTTACCGATGAGCCAGGCGGCGTATTCGATGAGAGCAACCACGGTCACAATGCCGGTTACACCCTCCTGGGCCGCATGTTTGCCATGGGACAGATTCAGGGTGTCATCGCCACTGTGGATGATGAGCTGGGCATAAAGTACAAGCAGCCGGGATTTTATGATTAGTTGATAGGCTTTAGCATATTACGAAAGTTCAGTTAAGTGATTTGAAATCCTGGTTGAATGAAATATGAAAAAGGCTAGCGTGCGTTTTTGCATGCTAGCCTTTTTTAGTGCTTGGGGTGCTTTATTCCTTTGTTTTGAGCTCCACTTCCTCCACATATTTCACTAATGAATCCTTGCCGTTGAGCAGGTAGTAATCTACGCGGACCACGTGGTTGATATCGGCATTACCCTTTACCTTGATGTGGCGGGTCTTGCTGTATATCATTGTATCGCGGCGGGATGGATAGGAGACGAGCTGGATGATGTCCTTGGTGGAACCACTGCCGATGTAGTAGATGCCCACACTATCCTTGCCGGCTTTGATTGCCGCCATCTTCGCCATCTTCTTGGCGTGGATAGCTGATGTATCTTCCGGATAGAATTCGCTGGCGGCTACCGTGTCGCCGTCGTGCTGATCGGGTGCAAACTTGCAGCTTGTACTGGTTGTTGTGATAAAAGTTGTGGCAGCCAGAGCTGCCACAAAACATAAAATTTTCTTCATTATTATTTTGAATTAATCGATTACATTTCTACAATCACTTCGTGCTTGCCTTTCTGGCAAGGGATGATGGTGCCATCGATGGTCTTTCCATCTACGGTAATCTGCTTCACGCCTTTCTCCCTGCCTTCAGGATTCTTCACGATGATGTGGTATTCGCCGCCACGGAACTTGCGGGTTACCTCGTATTCATGGGCGGTGCTTGGCAGACATGGGTCGATGTTCAATCCCTCGTAATCCGGTTTGATGCCGAGGATGAATTCAGATACGGTGTACCACATCCAGGCGGCTGTACCGGTTAACCAGGAGTTCTTGCCCTCGCCTGGCTTGGCGGCATCCTTGCCGGCTACCATCTGGCAGTTGACGTATGGCTCCACCTTGTGCAGGGTCTGGTATTTCTCCTCTACATAGCTTGGCAGAATCTTGGTATAATGGTTCCAGGCATCATTGCCACGTCCGGCAACGGTTTCGCCGATGATGACCCAAGGATTGTTGTGGCAGAAGATGCCGGCATTCTCCTTGTAACCTTCAGGATAGGATGAAATCTCGCCCATCTCTACATGATAGGTGGTGTAGGCTGGGTTGTTCAGCACCATTCCGTGCTCGCACTCCAGGCGCTCCTTGGCGCTATCCAGTGCCTTGGCGCAGAGGCCTTCTTCCAGTCCGATGCCAGCCATGGTACACCAGCCCTGACTCTCGATGAAGATCTTGCCTTCCTCGTTCTCGTTGCTGCCTATCTTGTTGCCGAAGAAATCGTAGGCACGCAAGACCCATTCACCGTCCCATCCATGCTGCTTCACAGCCTCGTTCATCTCATCTACCGCCTGCTGCATGCGCTCGGCTTCTACCAGGTAATCTTCCTCGGCAAGTCCGGCGATAGTGCCTTCATGGCTGTTCGCGGCTTCCTTGGCAAGCTGCTTGCACAGCGCCACGTAGTCCTTTCCGGTTACAACGAAGAGTCCGGCAATCATCAGGCTCTCTGCCTTGCTGCCTTCGCCCTTGTTCTCGGTGGTCTGGAAACTCTCGTTCGGATCCCAGGAGAAGCAGTTCAGGTTCAGACAGTCGTTCCAGTCGGCTCTGCCGATGAGTGGAAGCTTATGCGGACCCAGGTTGTTGATTACATGGTTCATCGAAATCTTCAGATGTTCAAAGAGACTCACCTCGCTGCCTGGCTGGTTATCGAATGGTACCTGCTCGGAGAGGATGGAGAAGTCGCCCGTTTCCTTGATATAGGCCACGGTGCCGAAGATGAGCCAGCAAGGGTCATCGTTGAAACCGCCACCGATATCATTGTTGCCTCGTTTGGTGAGCGGCTGATACTGGTGATAGCAGCCGCCGTCAGGGAACTGGGTACTGGCGATGTCGATGATGCGCTGGCGGGCACGGGTAGGTATCTGATGAACGAAGCCCACAAGGTCCTGGTTGGAATCACGGAAGCCCATGCCTCTGCCGATGCCGCTCTCGAAGAAGCTTGCAGAACGCGACATGCAGAAGGTAATCATACACTGATACTGGTTCCAGATGTTCACCATGCGGTCTAACTTGTCGTTTCCGCTCTTCACGGTGAATATGTTCAGCAAGTTATCCCAGTACTGGTTGAGTTCGGCGAAGGCTGCATCCACCTTTTCAGTGGTATCGAACTTGTTGATAAGCTGATGTGCCTTCTCCTTGTTGATCACCTTCTTGGCAGAGAACTTCTTGTCCTGTTCGTTTTCTACGTATCCCAGGAGGAAGATGAGGTCGCGGCTTTCGCCCGGCTTCAGGGTTACCTCTATATAGTGTGATGCGATAGGGCTCCAGCCATGTGCAAAACTATTGCGTGGCTTGCCTTCGAGTACAGCTTCCGGTTCGGCAAACTCGTTGTAGAGTCCGATGAAGCTCTCACGGTCGGTATCGTAGCCCTGAATCTCTGTATTTACAGTATAGAAAGCGTAGTGGTTGCGGCGCTCACGGTATTCCGTCTTGTGATAGAGGGTAGAGCCTTCTATCTCCACTTCGCCTGTAGAGAAATTGCGCTGGAAGTTCTCCATATCGGTAGCGGCATTCCAGAGGCACCATTCTGCAAAGGAGAACACCTTGAGGGCCTTTGCTTCATGCGACAGGTTCTTGAGCGTCATCTTCTGAACCTCTGCCCAGGTATGGAGCGGAACGAAGAAGAGAACGCTTGCCTCTACGCCGTTCTTGCTGCCCGTGATGCGGGTATAGTTCATGCCGTGGCGGCACTCATAGCTGTCGAGTGGCGTCTTGCATGGTTTCCAGCCTGGATTCCAGACGGTATCGCCATCCTTGATGTAGAAGTAGCGACCACCATTATCCATAGGTACCCCGTTGTAGCGATAGCGGGTGAGACGACGGAACTTGGCATCCTTATAGAAAGAATACCCACCTGCTGTGTTGGAGATAAGCGAGAAGAAATCCTCGTTACCCAAATAGTTGATCCAAGGCCATGGGGTCTTTGGGTCAGTAATCACGTACTCGCGATTGGCGTCATCAAAATGACCATACTTTTTCTCTACCATTGTTTTTTTAATGTTTATTTTTAGAATTTTTGCATGAATTTGGTGCAAAGATAATAAAAAGTTTCAGTTTATAGGTTAGAAAACAGATATTTTTTGTATTTTTGCATTGAAAAGTTAGATGTTTAACAATTTGCGATTAACATAACATACAATTGGCTTATGAAAAGAAACATTATAACACTCCTCATAACCGTGTTTGCCATGCTGCAAGCAACGGCTCAAACCTACGACAACTTGTGGAAGCAAGCTGATATCATCGCTCAGAAGGATCAGCCCAAGAGCGAGATAGGGGTGATGAAGAAAATCATCTCCAAGGCTACGGCGGCGAAAGACTACGGGCAGCTGCTGGCGGCTGAGATAAGGCAAGCTATACTCTGGAGAGAGATTTCGCCCGACTCGCTGACGCCCAATGTGAAGCGGATGGAAACGGAAGCACTGAAAGCGAAAGACCCCGTGCTGAAGGCTGTGAGATATGCCGTGCTCGGCAAGGTGTATAGGGAGGTGAATGGGAAGAAGAGCGAGGAGTTCTTCAAGAAAGCCCTGGAGCAGCCTGAACTTCTTGCCAGAAATGCTTCTACCGGGTATGTGCCGCTGACGCTGAAGGGTGTGGATGGCAGTTCGTTCAAGAATGATCTGCTGCATCTCATCGGTTTCGAAGCTGACAGCAAGGAGGCGTATCTGCTGATGTACACCTATTATAATAAGGTGGAAAATCGGGGTGCAGCCTGTCTCTGTGCCTACAAGCTTATCGAGAAATACCGCCAGGATGACGTAAGAGAGGTCAGAAAGTCGAAGTATCTGAATACCATCGACTCGCTCATCCACGTCTATCAGGATATTCCGGAGGCAGGCGAACTTGCCGTGGAGCACTTCCGCTTCATGGAAGGTGCTACCGATGCCAAACCGCAGGATAAGCTCAACTATATCAACTATGCACTGAATAGATGGGGCGGATGGTCGAGAATGAATGTGCTGAGGAATGCGCAGAAGCGACTCACCGAACCGATGTTCCAGGTGCAGGATATGCCATTGGTGCTTCGCCCTTCGGAAAAGAAGTGGGTTCATCTGAACGTGCGCAATCTCCAGAATCTGAACATTCGGCTTTCCCGTCTCAATATCACAGCGGATAATGAATATGATGTCCAGAATGAGGCTACCTATAAGATGCTCCTGAAGAAGACTACGAAGCTGCATCAGAAGGATTTCAGCCGCAACTACTATGGTCGTCCGGATTACGAAGAGGTGAAGGATTCCATCGAAATAGGAGGCAATCTGCCATTAGGCGTCTATCTGATGGAGGTGACTTCGGATAATACAGGCATTGCTCCGCAGCGAGAACTCTTCTATGTCAGCAATCTGGCGGTGATGATCCAGCAGTTGCCTGATAACAGGCATCGCTATGTGGTGGTGAATGCTACCGACGGTCAACCTGTTCCAGGTGCGAAGATTGTGCTCTATGACAGAAACTATGACGACAAGACGGGCAAGTTCAAGAGACTCATTCATGCCCGAATGACGACAGATGCCCAGGGCGAGGCTTACTTCAAGAATGTGGATGGAAAGGTATTGATCTACACATCTACAGATAAGTTTGCGCCTGCTAAGGATATCTACCTCTCACGTGCCCGCTATTACGAGAAGAAGGATGATGAAACGAAATATCAGCTGTTTACCGACCGTGCCATCTATCGTCCGGGACAGAAGGTGCATGCCACAGCCGTTTCCTATATCGTGAAGAAAGGCCTGGATGCCAGTGTGCCGGGAAAGAGCATGGAACTGAAGTTTATCCTGAGGGATGCCAACTGGAAGCAGGTGGCTGAGCAGAAGGCTACAACCGACGAATATGGTACGGCATCTGTGAATTTCGAATTGCCTCAAGGTGGACAGACAGGCATGTATCATGTATCCGTGAATAACCGAGCTAACAGTTCCTTCCGTGTGGAGGAATACAAGCGTCCAACCTTCGAGATTACCTTCCCGAAGGTGAACGAGAAATATAACTGGGGCGACACCGTAGTGGTGAAGGCTTCGGCAAAGACCTACGCCGGTGTACCAGTGCAGGGCGCCAAAGTGGAGTATCAGGTGACCCGCAGAAACCAGCTCTGGTGGTGGGGCGCAGGCTCTGCCGGACAGTTGGTGAAGACTGACAGTTGCGTGACTCGTGAGGACGGAACCTTCGACGTAGAAATTCCGCTGGAGGCTTCCTTGTCAGGAAAAGACGAGGCTGATATGAGCAATTTCATGCGCATCGCCCGTTTCTTCAACTTCGAGGTCTCAGCCATCGTTACCGACATCAGCGGTGAGAGCCACGAGGGCGTAATGAGTCTGCCTCTGGGCACCAAGCCAACCATCCTCACGGTGGATCTTCCTAAGCGTATCGAGACAGACAGTCTGAAGACGGTGACCTTTGCTTACCGCAATGCCAGCGGTATGGAGATATCCAGCAACCTGAAGTACCGCATCGACAAGGGCGAATGGAAGGATGCCGAGGCGAATGCGCCGATTTCTATGGCTGTATTGCCATCAGGTGTGCATGAGATGGAGGCAATTTGCGGACAAGATACCCTGCAGCAGAAGTTCACCCTCTTCAGCATCAAGGATACCCATCCGATGGAGCCAACCACTGAATGGTATTATCAGACGGCGAAGACCTTCCCGCGTGATGGAAAACCGGTATATGTGCAGGTGGGTTCTTCTGAAAACGGAGCGCACATCGTTTATTCCATCATCGCTGGCAACAAACTGCTGGAGAAGGGTGCCTGGGAGTTGGGCGACAGCATCGTTACCCTGCCATTCACCTACAAGCCGGAATATGCTTCGGGCGTGGTCATCAACTATAGTTTCGTGAAGAACGGCGAATGCTATACCAGAAAAATCAGCATCGCCCGTCCTTTGCCGGAGAAGAAGTTGAACATCACCTGGAAGACTTTCCGCGACCGTCTCACTCCGGGACAGAAGGAGAAGTGGACCTTGCAGATTACGACTCCCGACGGCAAGCCAGCCAAGGCACAGCTGATGAGTGTGCTTTATGACAAGTCGCTCGACCAGTTGGCTGACCACACCTGGAAGATGTCGCTGGGATTCAGCCAGTGGTTGCCAGACTGCTATTGGAAGAGCAATCTGAAGTATTATGAGATGGGATTGGCTGGTACTTATCCTACCAAATATTATGATGAAAAGGAGTTGGATGTGGATCAGTTTGATGGCAAATACTTTAGCTATTATGGTTATATGCAAGCTGTGGAACTGAGCAAGTTGGAACGTTCTTCTGGCGGAACCGTTGAGTCTGTTCGTATACAGAAAGACGAGCTGGTACGAGAAGAAGCGAAAGTCATGAGAATTCGTGGTTCTAAGATGGCTCGTGTCGGTGCTTTTGCTCCATCTGTCAACAAGGTTTTTGATGTAGTAGAGGAGATGCCGCAGTTTGCTGGCGGTTCAGGCTCAGACGCAGGACAGTTCCTCGACAAGGTTCAGATTCGTGAAAACCTGAACGAGACCGCCTTCTTCTATCCTGCCTTGGAGAGCGACAACCAGGGCAATGTGGCTATCAATTTCACCCTGCCGGAGAGCGTGACTACCTGGAAGTTTATGGGCTTGGCGCACGACAAGGAGATGAGAAACGGCTGTCTGGTTGATGAGGCTGTGGCTCAGAAAACCGTGATGGTACAGCCTAACATGCCTCGATTCCTGCGTGAAGGCGACAAAAGTTGCATCGTGGTGAAACTCTTCAACACTTCTGACAAGAAGGTGAGCGGCAATGCCCGCATGCAGATTCTGGATGCCGAAACCCAGAAGGTGGTTTGGCAGAAGACCCAGGGCTATCGTATCGATGCCGAGGGTTCTGCTACCGTCTCCTTTGATGTCCAGGGACTGAAAGAAGGCGTATATATTGATAAGGTGGTGGCTGCCGGTAATGGCTACAGCGATGGTGAACAGCATTACCTGCCGGTTTTGAGCAACCGTGAACTCGTGGTGAACACCCTGCCTATCACCCTGCATCAGAAGGGTGAGCAGAACTTCGACCTGAGCAAACTCTTCCTG